>Ga0126342_10010279_pt1 | contig 16739 bp, 17 predicted proteins | sample Cyp1metagenome_FD_92528 | JGI IMG/M metagenome (GOLD analysis project Ga0126342, IMG submission 92528) | Coral microbial communities from Lord Howe Island, Old Settlement Bay, Australia - Cyphastrea 1 metagenome | ecosystem: Host-associated > Invertebrates > Cnidaria > Coral ... | reverse complement strand
ATTGGCTCCATGAGTTCTAACAGGTTTTGCATTAGCCATGTTTGGCTCATGTGTGTGGTTGGGTGCTCACAGATAACAAATACATCAGCCTCTTTTGGCTCAACTTTTTGAAAGCTGAAATTACAAATAACCCACACAATGTGTATAGCCATTTTTGGCTCATTATTTCCAAGGAAAAATATCAGCCACTGTTGGCTCAATATGAATGCAAAAATTGAAAAAAATCAATTCAATGAAGCCATGAGGCTGATATATATATATATATTGGGGGGCTCGTGAACTATCTATTCTAAACTAATATATTCTTTATCATTTTCCTTTCATAAGGGTGTTCATAAGGTAGGTTTTGTCCACGTTTTTTCTGCTTATTTCCAGCCTTTTGTCCACGTTTTTTCTGCTTATTTCCAGCCTTTTGTCCACGTTTTTTCTGCTTATTTCCAGCCTTTTGTCCACGTGTTTTCTTCCTTTGTCACGCCTTTTGTCCACGTTTTTCTTGCTTTTTCCAGCCTTTTGTCCACGTTTTTCTTGATTTTTTCAAGCCTTTTGTATCCATTTTTCTTTTTTTTTCCAGACTTTTGTCACCGTTTGTCCCCTTTTTTCCAGCCTTTTTGCCCGCATGTTTCTTTTATTTGTGCAATTGTTTGGTCTGCGTATGATGTATTGAGCCCTTTGTTCACAATAGCTGTTACCTTTTTGATTTTTTCCCCAAATTTCTTTTGTATGTTGTCAAGTTTGTATCCTGACATTGACACGGGCTCAAGGCCCGCAGCGACAAAGACAAGGACTCATGACTTATGACTTATGACTGGAGACTCAGACTTCAGATTTCAGACTCGAGGCTCTCAAAACTATATGAAGCACAAGAGAGAAAAATCTGCTTGATCCTGTGTTCAACATTGCTCAACCAGCCCGGACATCTTTTCTCGTGACTTGTGCTGCCAAACCATCGGACCATGGATCACACATATTCCGATTCATCTCGCAATGGCCTGATTGATGAAAATCTCACCCAATTGCGTTTGAAGTCATCCATGGCAAAAAGAACAGGCGCTCACGGCCCGACTGGACTATCCAAAGCGCTCACTCCAAAACACCTGCCAGGCAACTCGCAAAAAAAAAACATGAACCCCAACCCAATCCAACAGCATGACTCAACCCGACTACTTATGAAAAAGGCTGCAAAGATGCGCAAAGAGTAGTGGTACCTAGCTCAATGATGAATGATGGGCCGGGCTTAGGGTCATCACTGAGGCCAACAATCGGGAGGCAAGACCTGGAAATATAGCTAACACTTTTCACACTCCGCTGACAGGTTGTCAATCTGCCATCCGAAAATCAGCTCATGTTCTAAGCGCTGGTTCGCCCTGGAAGTACAGTTTGACTTGCCATCCCAGCCAGCACACTGTCTCACGAGCAGCAATTCGGACGGTCACCCCGCAACTGCAGGGGCAGTGGCATACCGCATGTCACATAGAAACAGCTTGTGTCAACACTTCATTTTTTTTTGTACAAGTTTCAAGTAAAAAAGGACACATGCTTTTGAGTGAAGTACTGGATGCAGCGCAGCTAAGTGTTCACCCATGCGGCCCATACGCCAACTGCCCAAGGCCAAAACAGCCAAAACAGCTTCCAAAATTTGGATAGCAGCACAGCATCAAAATTCAGGGTTCGGGCTCTGTATATAGCACACAGAGCACGGCTCAAAAGCTTGCCTATTATGGTGGCTCTCCCACAGCGAAAGTCTCAATCTCATCGCATGAGTCAAGGAACTGTTGGTACTCTTGGGCTATCTGATCTGCATCACTGAATTTTGTTTGGTTACACTTGCTGTACATGACATTGCGTTCAATGTCACAAACAATTTGAAGAGTTGGAGTCCATGACTGATGATGTCCTCATGAAATAGCATAAATTGTATCTTAAATAACGACTATATATGAGTTCCTGTGTCATACTGCGTCAGGTGAAATACAAGAAAAACTGTAAAGAACATGTATACATCAGTTCAAACCAAGTTGACATAAGATAAGATAATAAGAATAAGTTCAGATTCATGGTTCATAACTTTCATAAGATTGCAACAAGCAAATCAAGCAACGAGGGGAACTATGAACTGACCCATCACTATATTAACAAAATCCGTGGCCCATGGTCCAGCAAAATCCGAAAAACAAAGGATGCGAAACATCTCATCAAACCTTTTGTTCCGATATCTCGAGGTGAGAGCCACCGGACCAATCGTCCTCACTTTTCGAGTCTAGAGGCCATGGATCACCTCCCCTTGGTGGCGTCAATCACTGCAGCGACCTTTGTCATGTAGATATCCAAATTTGGCGGCATCTTGACCTCCACAATCACTCGCAAGCAAGACCAGCCGACAAGCCAACAAGCCATTCGTAACATGTACTGGCAAGACCGGTTAAAAAGCATGCACTGAATCAACGCACGACAAACTCAAAACCTGAACATCAAAATAAAACAAAGAAAAAGCAATCACAAATTATAATTGCATGACTCAGGGATTAAGAAGATATCGAATCGGAACATGATCGGAACATGGCAACCTAAGCAGAACAAATAAACCAACAGCAACACAAGGCTTCAGCGTTTGTTCGACAACGCCTCCTTGGTTGCGCACATGGTTTTTGCTCTCCTTGCTAAGCTCGCGCGAGACTCATCGGTCTTCAAAGGACGAGCCAAAGCCTGAATCACTGCCAACCTGAGAGCTGCCAAGACTGTGAACGCAGTGATGCACAAACAGAAAGTTAGTGTGTCAAAATCTTGCCCAATTGATGGGCAATTGGGAGCTTGAAACAGAAAGTGTTCGGCGCTGGTTCTCTTCAACTTTCACAATGGAAACAAAATAATCAGTCCAAACCATTCACCTGCCTCTGAATCAATGGTAACATGCAGCCTGGCATGTTGGAAACCAACGCGTTATAAAAAAAAGAAACGCTGTGTAACATGTAAAATGAATCATAATCAAGGTCGTATCATTTCATAGTCACGTGCTGACGTATATTTTCTAGCCTAAAATAGCCATAGCATTGATTCAGAACAGATTATGATATTATTGATTCTGATTCATCATGCCTTCCCCAACGGCGCTCATTGCCTCATTTACGTGAAGACATTACTCCGAACAGAACAAGCTCTCAAGTACATGCTGCATGGCCTGCATGGCTCAACAATCCCACAGCAAGTTCCATTAAGACAAGAAGCATGCAGTTCAAAGTCTTTGCTTGCGATGGCATGATGGTGACGTTTTTGAGATCTTCCAAGGTGTTCTCTGCAAAAACAACACTGGGCAACTTGAGGAGGTAACTGTGACTCTGCAAGTCTCCGTCGCAAAGCTTCACCATCCCATGGATCTCCTTGCTGGTTCGGGATTGGGCTGGCACCAATTGCGCCTCTAGTGTGGCACGGTCAACGCTCTGAGAAATTGCAGCCTGAACATTTTGCATTTCCTGGCTACTGCAAAGTTTCTCAAGCTTTGCGTAGTTGCTGGTCACCCGGGCCACCCAAGCAAGCGCCAACGAAGATACAGCTTCCATCACCTTTTCCCACGCGGCATCCTGTTCGTGGAACGGTGTCCGGTGGATTTCGGCTTCGAGTCAAACAGTCAAAAAGTCAATCAATCATTTTGTCGATGAGGTTTTAAGCTTTTGCTACTTTGGTAAAGAAGTACACGCAATTGACGGCCAGTCGGTCACACAAAACTGAAGCAAACAATGCCATGTAAGTTAAGATCCTGACGGTAGAAATCAAAGTCAAGTCCGTCTAAAAGTCTAAAAGCAAATGACAATAAAAACATTAACGTTGAACATTAAAAATTACATTATATCAAATATAATCTAAGTTATTTGTCTTCAGTCGATGTCTACGCAGTCTGTAAGTCACTGTAAGTCTGTCTATCAGTGGCAAGTGGTAAGTCTAATGCATGCCAATGCTCTATAAGTCGTCTATGGGTCGTCTATATGTCGTCTGCAAGTCTTATAACTAACTTAACCTGTAGTTACACTCAGTTACAAGCTACTTACAGTTTTTCACTAAAAGTTCTATAAGCTATAAACATTATATTATATAATTATAAATTATATATATATTATATTTAAATTATATATATATATTATAAATATTATGTATAAATCAAATATTGTACAGCTTCAATTTGAATCTATAGTCTATGGTCTATAGCCTATAGTCTATAGTCTTAGTCTTCTTCTATGTCTAAGTCTGCTAAGTCCAAGTCTACAAAGTCAGTCTATCATAAAATGAAGAACAATGACATAAACAGAAGCAGTTTAATTTGTATATCATAACACAAAATTTTGAAGTTAGCCAGAATTTAGTTATAAGTTTATCACTGATCACTGTTTCCAATTTGATATAGTCGATAAGTTACCTCAGTAGCCTGTATGTAACAAGTACTTTGTAAATCACTTTGTAAAGTTCCTAAACGACGAAACCTACCAACATCCCGTAACATCCCGGTTCGGAGTTTAAGTCGTTCATTAGGTTTTGAGACTTATTTAAGATTACAAGTTAATTGCATCGCATTCAGGAAGCCTTGAACTTGAGGCGTTAAATGAATCAGAATCACACACATGCACAGGGGAAAACCCCACACTCCACACAAACCAGTCCTTGAAGAAACGGAATGCCTTCAAAAGATCCTCTCCAGCACTCTGGTCGGGGCCGTCGGGCGTGATCTTCTCCATCTCGTTGTGAATCGTGGCCTGAAGCTGAAGCAACTCGACCATGGTATCAGGCAATGATTTGAACTCAGCTGGAACGCTGTCCGCTTGGTGGTTCAGGGCGATTGGATCGGAAATGCTTTGCAATTTGGTCACCACACGGCCGGTCTGCAGAGCATAGTCCAAGACTTTCGGCAGCAGGACCAAAGACCAGTACGGCCGTTTGACACCGGCAAGCTGGCTCTCATCATCCACTGACTCCAAGAAGTTGCTCACCTCCACTGACGAGTTTTGCAAGAAGTCTGGAACTTTCATGTTGTTGCATTTGGCGCAAAGCCCTTGCAACTTGTCTGAGTCTCCATCCTCGAGAACCAAAGCTTCCTGGCCAGTGAAAGCAACCTTCAACATGGGCTGCACGCATCCCATCGCAACAATGGGACCCAACAATGCTGCCACCGATCGGTCCAACAGGGCCATAGCCCTACAGCGGATGAGCTCGGTCAAAGTGGATGACTTCTCTTCTCCCAAAAGCGGCTTCATCCCATCCACCAGGTCGATCATCTCGCCAAGAAGCATCAAACAATTTGGGTTCTGCTTGCTGTCATCCGTCATGATGGGCTTGAAGGTCTGGCTGAGCAAGTCCAGGATTCTCCTGAGCGGGTTCGACGCATGTATTGCCAGAGTCATGAGTCATAGTTGTAAGTTATATATTAAAGGAAGTTGATAAGCAATAAATTTGAAACCAGTCTAGTCTGTGACTAAAGCATGACAAGCTAAGAACAACACAAGGGCCTAGGGAGTACAGTGGTACAGGATATACTTCGTGATTTATTAAAAAAAACTCGTAGACTAAGACAATATTACAATATTCACATGAAACCTATGAAGTGAATGGTATTGCGTGAGTCCAGCGAGTGTTCAAATACAATTTTGAATCATGAATTATGATTAGTAAATAGCCATGATATAATATGATAATTATTTGTTACGGTTTAATGAAGATAATACTATAATATAAGACAATATTATAATTTAAAATTTGAAAATGGTCTGATATGTTTACAATATATATTTTTTTGGCTATTTTATATGATTCGATGATATGATGGTGATTAAAATGAAAGCTATGACTCTGACTATGACTAGAATATGACTATGACTCAGACTATGACTCAACTCTATAATTATGATATGATTTGGTGTGATATAATTTAAAATGGCACAACACAAAATAAGATATGATATGTATGATTTATGATTTATGATGATTATAAATTGTTTAAAATATGACAAGACGACTATATGACATAACATATTATATGATTATTTTAAGTTATATAATTTAATAATTATATAATATAAGTATATAATATATAAGTATACAGTATCAGTAATAAGTATAAGTATAAGACTACAGACTATATGATATGTGACTATTTGATCACTATATTATTGTTTTTAAGACAGACTATATGATCTGATATGACTAAATGACTGACTATAGAAAATTTGACTATATATTATATATGACTCTATGACTATAGACTATAGACTATATGTATTACTGTATGACTCTGTATGACTCTATGACTCTATGACTATGACTAGACTATGACTATGACTCTGACTATAGTATGAACTATGATTATATGATATTAAATGATATGTGACTATGACTATGTGAGATGACGACTATAGACTATATTGTATGACTATGACTCTGACTATACTGTACTATATATATTACTATTACATTACTATTACATACTATCATACTATATTATATTATCAGTATTGAATCAATATTAAATTAAATTTTATGATACTATTGTTTGATGACTGTATATAATATAATGTCGTGATATCAGTCAACGAGATATGATACGATGATGATGATGATGTAAGATATGTGATATGAATCACGTACACTCACTCACTTAGTCTGTGGCTCCCGCACCCCTTACCTAGCGTCGTAGGTTCCTAGGTTGTTCCTAGTCATGTCTGGGTTTTAGTTCTTGTTTCGCCGGTGCCTTGCTGTGTTCAAACGAAAGTGAAACCAACGGAAGGGCACCCCCCCCAGCAACTGATTGCTAGATTGCATCCAAAGATCACAATGTTCTGGTAGGCCTTCATGTCTGACACGAACAGTTCAGCATCAGGGTTGATCATGGAGTCAAGGTATTCGGTTGGAGGACTCAATGCTTCCCTGGCAAGCATGATCTCATCCTCAAGCTCTTTCACACGAGCATCCATGTCAAGGATGCCTGAATTTCCCGGGACCTCAAGGGTCTCGGCTTGGGAGTCAACACGTAAAGTGGCTTGCTCACCAGTGGTCAAGTCCTTCAAAGGCTTCATGAAAGCTTCAAGCACTGCATCCATGACCCTACCATTGTCCTTCAAGGCATCGTGGCTGACAGCCGAAGCACACTCGTCAAGTTGCGCTTGAATCTTGCTGATCTTGTCCTGGTGCTTGGTCATAAACTGCTGCGAACATTTTGTCTTGATCGAAGTCAAATACCCAAACACCGTTTTCCCACGACCAGATCTCATGCCTGGGTCGCTCAGAAGCAAGTTCGCGGTTTCCTCCGCTTTTTGCAAAGTCTGCTCTTCTACAGCGTCTTTGCATCTAACCTCGAGAGCTGTCCCTGCCTCCTCCAAAATCTTCAGGCCAGTGGGAAAATTCATCATGGCTTTGTGTAGCTTACCGGTCTTCGCACCGCTCTTGAACCACGCCACAGCCGCCTTCAAATTGTCCTGCTTTGCTGTTGGCAAATTTGTCAATTTGTGTTATCGATGGCTACTCTATTTTGGGTTGTCGATGGCTACTTTATTTTGAATTTAAAACCTTGGAACCTTTCTGTTGCCGCATCTGCTTCCCTAAGACAGGCTGCGCAGGCGTTGTACTGACACCTGATATTTTGACATTTGCTTCTATTCTATATTTACTATATCTACTGGTAATGCCAGGTAATGCCATGCTACATCACACGTTGATAATTGGGTATTGACAGTTGTCTGTATAAAGGAGGAAAAACCAGGCGCTGTAATAGAGTTGGACCAAAATATTAAAAAACATACCCAAGAAACATGAAATGCAAGGCACAGAAGCGGTCCTGCGGGACAGTTGTGTCCATTGGCTTCAAAAGGCACTGGAGAATGTCTAAATCCTTCACAAGCATCCCATCTGCAGGCAAATACCCTTGCCATGCGGTACCAGAAGCATAGATGCACTTGACCACTTGCGAAACCTGGGCAACTTTGTCCTGCTTTCGCAGAAGTGAGACCACTGCCTTGATCAGTTCACGTTCGACAAATTGCTTTCTTTCCTGTTCACCCTCGATCTGCAAGATGCCTTCTTCCTTGGAAGCATCTTCCTGCTTCAGGAGCAACGTCACGATGTAGCTGTAGCGCTCTTCGGCAAGAGCTTGATCAAGGTCGCGTGTCAGCGCCTTCATGCTCACGATGCTTGGGGGCTGGTAAAGAGGACCCTTGCACTGCTTCGACAATTCCAAAATCTCATGTCCATTGGCCTTGGCGTCATGCCAAGCCTTGATGAACGGCACCAGCTGAGTCAGCACTGCTTCATGAGATCGAAGTTTCTCGAGGCAAGCCATGCCTTCAGAATTCTCTGTGTCCCAATTTTGAGCATACAGCTCAAGCAAAGCTGGTGACAGGCGATTCTTGAGCTTGTCCAATGCAGACGAAACCTGCTTGGGCTGAACATTGTCGATCTCGGTGTTGGAAGTCATGTTTTGAATGACTTGGTGGCACTCCAACAAGACACGCTCCGAAGTTTGAACTTCTTTTGTCACCTGCCAAGGGTGCACAAAACGAAAATAAAATAGGTAAGAGAAAGCAAGATCCAACAATCCAATCAGTCAATCAGTTTGCCAATGAATTTTCTGATGCACGATATCTCATGTCTGAGATATGAATGATACTCAATGATAAAGATGGCCAAAGATAAGACAGTGTTACAGTGTTACACCTCACATGCACAATCAGAAGCATGTGACCATGTAACTAAAGGTAGTGACCTGAGTCATGAGGCCTGTCTCACATCGGTAGCCGTAATCTGAAGTCGTGTCAATTGTCCGTAGTCCTTGCCATGGCTGTAGTCTGTAGTCACTGTAGTCTTGAGTCTTGAGTCTATCAGTCAGCCTTTCGGCATATCATGTCCGAACACCAAATCATGTCTATCATCGAGAACCGAGTTTGTAATTTATAATTTAGAATGGTGAACCAAGTAAACCATATCAATCATATCAATGTGGAACATAGAATCATCATATCATATCATATAGTATACCTTCTTCGTTTGAAAAAACGTCTTCGAAGTTTTCTGTGTTGTCTGAACCGGTTTCTGTATTCACTGCAGACTATAGAGTATACTAGCCTATAGAGACTATATTACATCAAATACTTGGACGCAGTGACAAAGACAAAAAAAACGAAGATCCAGTCCATGGTCTAGAGCCCCTGGCCCATAGCCCAAGTTTGTATCAAAAAACTATAAACTGCATCTAAAGAAACCATGTGATCTACAGGTTGCCCCAGCCCTCTTGCCTTGCTGACAGTCTGCGGGCGCTGCGGCTTTGGCTTGGGGTTGGCTTCACGAAGGTCATCTTCATTTCCACTGGTCCTTCTGGTCTTATTACTGGCAGGTCCGTTGCCACCGCTCCTGTTCTTACCTGAACCTTTGCGGCCTCCTTTCTCCTTCTCCTCATCCAAGACGCAAGCAAAGTCAAAGAGGTCATCGAAGTCTTCCTGCTGCTTTCTCTTCGCAACCCCGCTGCTAGCAGCTAGGAACTCGTTCCCATCTTCAGCTTTCTTTTCCTGAAGCCGTAACAAGAGATGTGTTCCACAGACTGGGTAAACGAGTTGAAACATAAAATTATTGAACAACAATATTTATATATAGTATAACATTATTGAAAATTACTGTGAACTATATCATTGTCAATATCCCTTGGTGTGCATGTTAAGTTTCTTTGGTCGAGACATTGTATCATACGTTGTTGCTTCTGTTTTTTAAAACACTGTCAAGTAAAAGAAAGGCATGTTATGCAGAGTTTTTCACACTACACGGATGTGACAGAATCCATTATTATTAGTGCAATGACCTGCATTCACATTGATGTAATGATGTGTGGTGTGATGTAATCATATCATTGCATATCATTTCATGCAGTTATATTATCCAAACAATTAACTCATATATCATATATATCATATAATATAGTGCATAAAGTATATTTATAAACTAAAAGGTCTATGCATTGTTGGGCACATCAAGGGTCGAAGGGTGACAATGACTATGGACAAACTATAAGTCATGAGACTACTATGACTCTGACTATGACTCTGACTATGACTATGAAGACTATGAGACTATGAGTGAGTCTATGAGGACTATGAGTAGTCTGAGACTATGAGACTCAGACTATGACTATGACTATGAGACTGTGAGACTATAAAGACTAATATGGAATAAAAGACGACTATGAGTCTATGAGTCAATGAGAGCAAATGACAGCAAATAGTTTGACGCACAGTTCAAAACTACGACAAATACATCAACATCAAATCTGATCTACGAATGCCTCAACATGCTCCACAAGCATTCGGCCAATGCTTTACAAAGGGAAAATGACTCATACAAGGCGGGTCGACTAATTCAAACATCCCCAGTCCTGCGTCTGCACAGCGGTGAGACTCTGCAGGTACTGGAACTGAGCGCCAATTTCCTGGTGGTTGATCGCATCTTCCGAGGTTGCTGCAACGGCTTGCTGCTGGCCATAGGACCTCTTCGTTTCGGTGATCCTCATGGTTCCCGCGGGTTCGCCACATGAAACCGGTCGAAGCACACCAGCAACAGTCTGGCCACCCACAGTAAACTTGCCTCGGCAGGCAGCGGAAGTCTGTCACATGTTGAAATGCAAACCAGTCAGTGATGGAACAGTGCAATGAAAAACCACTGTGACTGTTCTTGATGTGACCCCAAACAAGAACACTTGCCACTTGCGGTGATTTCAACAGGGGCGAAGGTCATTTTCTGTTAGTCTGTTAACTCTGACGACTTAACTATTCACACTATTAGACTAGACTATATTGCATAAGTTACCGAGTTATCAGTTGTCAATACCATGGACCATGGCCCATGGCCCATGGTGCTCCAAGACCTCGACCATGACTCTGACTCTGACCATAGTCATTGTTTTCAGATTAATATTATATAAATATATTGTATATTAATATAATATATTATATATTAATAAATTATAATATATTATTAATATAATATATTATATTGCTTAGTTCATCAGGTGTGTTGACTGTGAAGTTTTGAGAGTGCGCAACTTTTGAACCAATCGAATAGTCATGATTCATGACCTTTGAAGGGTAAGCGAGAACGTGTAGCAAACACACCATGCTTCTGATATCCCGACGAAGGCACTGATTTCATCCTTGACAGGGTCCCGGCCAACATGATCCTTGAAGATAGCAGGAGGCCACAAAATGCCAAGAAATTTGCTCACCTCCAAGCCAGACTCCGAATTCATAAAGACTGTCTGGTCGTGACGTCCCACTTCCTGGCTGGCGATCTTCTCATGTATCATCCCCCTTTAGGTTTTATATAAGAGCGTGTCTCACGTCTGTTTCAGTGGTTGTTGGGTCATGAGTCACATGGCCACTGGGTCGCTTGGAGAATTACCTTTTTTACAAGCTATAGGCTGCAGGCTGTAAATTTTATATTAGTCGATGCTAGGCTACGGCTATAGGCTATAGGCGATATGCTATATGATTGCTATAGGCTATAGGCTAAGTGACTATAAGTTATCAGTGCTCTAGTGCGTATGCTTCAAAATCCACGATTATATGTACAAAAAAACACTTAACCGACATGATACAATACGATGTGACATGAACTGCTATGATTCATGATGCTATGGGCTATCAAATGACATTGTATGAAACTGTATGATACGGTTTGATTTGACATGAAATGAAATGAACTGAAATGATTTGCATGTTGTTTATATGTAAGTAATTTTAAATAATGTTGGTAGATTATTAGAATGGCTGTGCATCATCAGAATCAGAATCGGAAAGGTATTAGCATTGGAACAAGTACCACCAGCATCGATGTCATTGCCAATGTCGTATCAGTGTATCGGTGCCTGGGACAGCACTCAGTACTCAGTCACAGTGTGTGCGAACCGTAACAAAAACACATATCACATATCAAGATCAAATGCCATTGAAATATCTAATCTAATATAATGTACTATAATATTATAATATATTATATTATAATATGATCGTATGATAAGAAATCTTATGTATTAATATGATATGATATTATGTATTATGTATTTATACAATATATATAATTTATAATATTAAATTTTATGTTTTATTATATATATAAGTAGATTAAAATATATTAAATTATATAATAATATAAATTTAAATATTTAATTATAAATAATAAAAAATATGTATTATGTATTGTTAAAATTAAAAGTTGTTATAAATATAATTAGTTTGTTTTTAAACATAATATATAAATAATTTATATAATGATGATGTAATGATGTATGTAATATATGATATGAATCAAAATCATAATCATTATCATATAATTTATATAATGATGATGTAATGATGTATGTAATATATGATATGAATCAAAATCATAATCATTATCAGATTCTGATAAAATATGAATGATATGTGATAATATCTCAACAATATTAAAAAAAAACAACTGAACAAATATTGCAGCAATGCAATATTGTAAAGATTCGGTCCGAATTTACTTTTCGAAATACATGATTAAGAGTTCTGATATTTTCAGACCGTATGAAGAAGGGTGACTGGTATCATATAATATGACATCGCATGAACTGATTTGATTTTATTTGGTATCATCTGAAAGATATGGATAGCCATCTCGCAAACGGAAATTGGCAAAACGACGTGGTGATGGTGACATGGGTTTGTTCCACACGGTCTAAGCAAAAACTACAAGGTAAACTGCCAGACTGTAAGGTTCAACAAAAGCCAAAAAAGTGAAGCCATGGCTCATTCGGATCACAGGATCTTCGCTTTCGGCTTGCCGAGCTGGATTTCTCATGAGACCTGTGCCGGTCCTCATACTCATGAACATCACTCATGTGGGTGTCGTATACTCCAACATCTTCAGCAAGCTTCTTCGCTAACTGTGTGCGTCCGTCAGTGCCTGCAGCTTGAAGCGCAGTCCCAAGCTGGCTGGTGGGAAGAGTTTTCGCAAGTGAATCGTTTGAATCGTTGTTTAACGTTGCTTGTCCCAACGGTATCAACAGTAATGACTCGACCGTCTCAACAGTATCAACACTTGAGTTTATCAGTGGCCAGGTTTCCGCCATGTTGGATACCCGGTTGTTTGTCCATGGTCAATTACCCAACGAAGCCAAGAGGCTGTTCTTCTGCGGGTTCTTCTTGCGGATCAGGCTGAGGCAGGTGAGGCATTCGCTGTGTCTATCACTTCGGAATGGCAAGAACTCCGGGTCTGAGTCACAAGACCTCAACCAAACCAAGCTGGCTGTGAGAAAAGACATCAAAATGCAAAGGCTGAAACAAACCTTGCAGTAGTAACCTGAAAGCCCTGTCTTGAGTCCAGAGTCTTGCGTCTGTGTTTGTCCGTCTGCTGTCTGAATGCAAATTCAAAAGGAAAAGCAAATCTGCGCACACCATAGTCAATGTTATCTGTTGTCTTGGAAGTCAAACTAAAAAGATCAATTTTAAAGCCAAGTTGCCGAAAGGGGTTTGGGTAGCTGCGATCTCTACGGCAGTATTTGCAGCCCTTGAAATCTTTGCTGCCCCAGCTCTGAGAAACCCATGACTGGGAACTTATAGACATGGGGACACAGTGAGCAACCGTAACCTCTTGGTCTTGGTTGTACCACGGCAAGTGGCAAGGCAAACCTGACTATACTTTGCAAAACGCTAGCTGTTAGCCAATGGCACGGAGACGAACAAGTAGCAAGTGTTCTTGGCCAGCCCCCCAGCCTTCAAACCCATGTCAATTGATGTGAGTGATTAAGTGATTTACGGTTGTGCTCCCCTGCCAAGATTCAACTTACAGACTTACAACTTCAATCTGAGACCAACCAGCTGACACCTTTTCACAACAGATTCTGATGGGCTCAACGCGATGAGTCAGCGCCACTTGAAACTCATTCGAAAGAGACCAGGAGATCGTCATCACCGTCATGAACAATCGCAGCCTCTCGTAAAACTGCCAGCAAACACCTCAGGATTTACCCAAAGGCTTGGGTCAAGGGCAACTGCAGGAATAGGATGCATGGTCAAGGGCAGGAAGCAGGATGCCAAACATCACAGGAACATATGATGTGACATGAACCAACATGTAACATGAGTATATCATATACACTATTGGATCTTACGGATCTTGGATAATAATGTGGGATGCACCACTATCACCATTCAACACATTGTATCCAGCATCCGTGCGTGGTATGCCGGGTATAGATCCTGGTGTAAGTACTTGGTAACCACAGTGTGATGATTACCATGGCAATGATCATGAATCATGACCATATGATTGTAATTTATATATATATATATGTTATATGTTGGACCTTGGATGTTTGGCCTGATGAATCTGCATCTGCATAAAAATAGGTTATCAACACCAAAACAAGCATATTTAACTAAAATTCAAAAATAATTCCTGTGTAATGGGAAACCATGATTTGAATGACAAGAATGCAGAAGGATCATTACTAAAACCGTTCGCTTCAGTAATGAGCATAATTTACTTTCAACAGTTTAGCAAATACATAATACTAAGACTAATACAGTACATGGATAATCATGGATAAATGAAATGATAAGGAACAAACATGCTACACTATCACTGACTATCACGCTATCTGTTGGAGTCCAAGGTGCTGCTTTGTGATGAAGATTGCAGCAGCGCAGTAAGAATTGAAGGCATTTCCCGCCAAATCTCGAAGAAAATCGTCATCGAACTCCTCCACCTTGAACTGTTCTTTTCCGTAATGAATGCCTTGAAGAAAAAGACCTTCAAGTCCAAGCAGGCACCGGGCCTGGTGAGTGACAAGCTGCTGCCCTCGAGGGGTGATGATGTCGGCCCGGTTGATAACCACTTGCTTGGGTGCCTTCGGGTTGCGCTGATTTTGGCTCAGCTCCACGCATGCCTTTCTTGGGTCCGGGTACTTCACCCCCATCAAGTGCAAGAGATCGAATTGTCGTTCTGTCAATCGTTGAAGGCCTGGGTACAAGTCTAAGGTTTCACCAGGCGGAGCCGCGTCCAGCCACCAGTCGATGCCCATGTTGTCGCAGAGTTGCGCATGAGCCTCTGGCCATTTCTTGGCTTTCTTGCGTGTCTGGGCCTGTCCATTCTTGTGCGCTGCTGCCTGTCTTCGTTCAAGCGCATCCCGTGACCTCTGAAGTTCTGCCTTGTTGGCGACAGGTGTTGTGTCAAAAAACGATCCCACAACTATGCAGTGGCCGGTTCCTGGATAGGTGTCAATAGCCCATCAAAGAGTCCTATTGTCATATTATGATCACATGATTCGAGTTTGAGCGCATGTCGCTTTATGGTCTGTCTAGTCTAGTCACCACTGGGCTGCGCATGCCCTTGCTGAATGGACACATCTGGCACCCCAGGATTACCCGCTCTTACGACTGGCTACCATATGCGCGGGTAACTCCATCCCCTTCCCATCCTTTCCCAAAGTCACATTGTGGGGGGAGGGTCAAAACAACCAGGGTTCAAATCCTGTTGGCGCCAATGATGCTACTCGGCTACCCGGCGAACACCCACCACTGGCCCAAGTTACTTGAACTGCGTGGTGCTTCACGGGAAGCAAAAAGTCATCAAGATCACGCATGTTGGGATCACACAGCATCTGCAAAATCTGGTTTGCCAGTTCTTGGAGCTCTTCAACGGTCATGTGGGCTGACTCGATCAAGCTCTCCCGGATGCAAATCATCCAAACACGATGCCGAGACACTGGCATTCCAAAGGATCTGGGGTCCAATGTGAAAGACAGCATCCCTCACGTCGATTGGCTGCACATCACTGCATGCCGGCAATGAGAAACATGTTACATCGACTCGATTTGACCGTATTGAATCAATCTGCTGTCGTACAACAAACCAATTCCTGCAAATTGCTTGAATAGTGTGTATAAAAATATGTTTCACGTGATGCCTGCATAACTCAGGAAAGCAACTGAACAGCAACACAACGACATGTGACACGTGACATATGGGAAGAAACTGTGGAAGATTCTGGATGATGTTTGATTGCTGACATGTGCCTTACAACTGCAGCTTGGTAACGCAGCCCAGACTTGCGGCAGGACAACGCACAATACTCAAGATTGCTTCTCCAAGGTGTTCCTGTCTCGGGATTGGTTCCAGGAGGTCGCTCAAGTAAGCCAAGAACATTCTCCAGGATCAGGGACATGTACGGTGAGGCGGCTGGACCCTTCTGCGCCTTGTCAAAGTACTCAACAACGTGATTGAAGACTGACCCCGTCCTCAGCGCCCTATCTCGAATGACTTGACGGTTCTTCGGTGAATCTGGGTTCAACCTTGATACGTCTTGGCAAGGAAATCCAGCGAAAAGGTCGTGACACATCGGGATGGGTTCGCTGGCGTCAGACACCGCATTGACTGCCATTGCACCTGGACCATCCTGCAGATCCTTTGCGTCCAAGAACAGCTTGCTCATACCCTCTTTGAACAGCGTTGAGTCCTCGAAGACTTTCATCAGGAACTCTCTCTTTTTTTCCTCAGTACACGCACCATCTAGCAAACAGGAAAATTACACTATAATAACTTATATCACAGTCAAGTACAATTGATCGTTCATTTATTCAGTTTTTTATGTAATGTATGAAAATATGATAATATATGATATATGATATCATAAATATATATATTTTATATCATTATATTGTATTTTCAATATATATATATATATATATATTTATATTATAT
>Ga0126342_10010278_pt1 | contig 16740 bp, 16 predicted proteins | sample Cyp1metagenome_FD_92528 | JGI IMG/M metagenome (GOLD analysis project Ga0126342, IMG submission 92528) | Coral microbial communities from Lord Howe Island, Old Settlement Bay, Australia - Cyphastrea 1 metagenome | ecosystem: Host-associated > Invertebrates > Cnidaria > Coral ... | reverse complement strand
CCAGGCCATGGACGTCAAAGCATATGGCCAAACCATCGGGCAGGACTTTGCACACTAGCATCTGCCGGTGGGAATTCGTATGCGTGCCGCACCGAAAGGGATCCGTGAGCATGTGCAAAAAAATGTATATATATGGTCAAATACTTATTTTTAAAATATTAAAACACATCACCAAGATCCATCATCTATGATCACTGTTACTATGACTACTATCAATATGGTACTAATAATAATGATATGACAGTTGCGAAAGTCACTACTAATCGTAATATGTATCAACAATAATAACACATAATTTTCACACATTCATATTGCATGACATCACTCTTGATTAACATCTATATTACATGAACTTACTATTGATTATATAATCGTACTAATTAAGTCTAATATTAATCATCATAGTGTTGGTTAATTACTATTGGTTTTAATCTTAATTACTATTGGTTACTCATTAATCAATACTAAGATTAATCAAACAAAAATATCATTACAACTTCAATAGTTTCCCGCCTCCAGGACCTGCATCTCCAGTTGCCGCGAGGCGGAGGCCAACACCAAGCGTCGCGAGGCGCTCTGCGGCGCGACAACGGGGGAGAAGCGTCGACAAAAACGAGTTACTAGGTTTTTGTTTCTGTGGAACAAGATTAAAAAAAGGCAAACAAATGCACACATATTGGTGTTGTCAATGAATTTCATGATTTTGTTGATGGTTTTTAATGCAAATCCCCTATCTTTTTGGGTTGATTAATGGGATAGAAGAAGATGCGAATGTGTCAATCGGAGACGAAGTCTCTCAGGGATCCGCTTTGAATCATTGGAATGAAAGAATCTTTGCAAATAGAAAGGAAACCATACGAAACCATCAAGGAAGAAGGTGGAAGAAGATCCGATGCTACAAATAACGGTTGCATCAAGCTATTGGAATTGAATGGAATTGAGATGAATTTAGGTACAGTATCCAACCCAGCACCATGAAACATCAAACGATAGGAAAGGTAAACGATCCACAGTGACAGGTTCAGTGAATGGATTTGGACGAAGCAATACACAAAAACCTCCGTCATGTTGGAATGCACCAAGGCAACAATAAGTTTCATGGGCATTGGGATTGAGCCTGAAATGAAACAGAGAAGTACAGTGGGCGCTGGAGGTCCACTTAATTTAGCGATGTTTCATCTAAAGCTAGTAGTAAGAGGAGCAGCATTCGATCTGGTGATGCAACACTGCAAATTTCTAGTCCCTCTCTCTTTGGTGCAATGCCAGTTGACTGCTTGGCTACACTTGGGAAAACTGCCAGCAAGGACATATATGCGGGTGTCTGACGCTCCCCACCTTTCTTAAATCAATTTGTCATTGGCAAAAAGCTGGAAGCTTAAAACCCCTCAGTTCAATGGGACTCTTCCTTCTTCGTCTGCCTTCTCTTGCAGGGCAACGTCTTGCAGAACGCTGACAACCCTAGAAACTGAAAAGTCAAGTCCCACGCCCTCACACACTTGCCATGTGAGAAATTCAGCTCTTTGGATCATCTTTAACACTCCACTATCCAGATCCATCCCGTAGTTGAAGCTATAGCATCTCATATCGTGACCTCCCTGCCTCATCTTGGTTATTTGGCGCTACGCGGGCAGCGCTAGGGTTCTCCTGCAATGATCCAGGTATGGGTCAAGCATGGTCAAGCCATGTTTTCAGAGCCCCCAGTCTCAGCAGAATTCTATGGAACATGCCATCAAGCCATATCAAGCCACCAAAAACCATGTGCTGAATATGTTTCAACAGATTTCAACACTTCGTGTGTCTTAACATGAGACGAAAAAAACAGGCTCCGGACGGATGACTTAATAGTCTCTTGCTCCCTGTGTCAAACGTCAGGCCCGTCAGGCTGCAAAAAATGTCTGCGCTCACAGGATGTCAGGCTGCAGAAGTTCACCATGCAAGGGATGTCTCGAAAATCTCGAAATGCCCACAAGATCAAACTGCTTCGCCATTCGTAAATTGGACAGCTGCAGTCCCTAAATGGACAGCGAAAGCACCAGTTTGCTCTTGGATGTTGCCACGGCACAGAGCTTGGACAGCTTCGAATGAATTCACCGTTGGATCAACGCCTAAATGTGTGTCTGTTGGCTACTGTACTGAAGATATTAACCAGCTTTGGGGTAGCGCTCCTCAGTGGATTGGGACCTCCTTGAGGTGGAAAACGAATTGCCAGTGATTCCCATTGCTCTCCCAATTTTGATATGAGAGAAGCCTTTCTGATTCAATGCCAAGAGGTAAACTATGGAGATAACTGAGATAACTATGGTAAAATTATGTAAACTTCCGATTAAGATGTACCTGTATATTCAGGGTTAGTGATTGAAGCTGGCCCGCTGTATCTCCTGCCAAGCCTTTGGAACTGCCAGCGCTGCGCGGGCGTTCTCCTGGCAGTCGTCGCTTCAGGACATCATTTTGGGGCTCTGAAAATGGACCCCAAAATTCCACAGGAATTGCCCAATTCAGATCATCATTTTGTTTTATTCCACGGGTTCATCAAACGAATTCAAACGATCATCATTTTGTTTTGAGATGTTTTGAGGCAATTCATGGTATCGGTATTTTCAGACAGACTGATTTTGCAGGGGATGGACCTGTTTGCAAGGGTCAAGTCTTTCTCATTGCCTGGCTTTGCGACCACTTTTCATGAAAGTCATAAAAGTATTCGAAAGGAACTACAAAATTGAGCGTATCAAATCACCTCAGATCTTTTGTATTGCCAGTTGTAGAAGGTCTAAAGCCCCAGGAATAGTGGTCAGGACCTACAGGCAAACATATTTGGCTCCATCACGATCAGGCCTTTGAGCCTCTAACGATGTTCAAAATGGATCAGACTAGTAGCAATTATGAATAGCTATCTTACATATCCTTACATTGGTTTCATGGTTTCATGGTGGTCATTAAATAATGAGAATCAACAAACATGATGAATATGTTATTACGATAATATCCTATGTATATATATATATATATTAAATGTCATTAATATGATCAAAACAAATCATAATTACTATACATATTACTACTATAATTAATCATCACGATCATCACCTGCAAATCTCGGACGCGCAGCTGCCTTGGAGTCCTTGGCAGGCGCGCCCGGTGCCTCAGTGACGACATGTCCAGGAAGATTTACGCATAGCCAGTCTGTATGTATCTATACAGTATCTGATTGTATATTATATATTATATGTGACTATTAATATACATATATGTATTATATATAGCATTATTGTATCTCTCTCTATATCTGTATATACTATAATTAACACATACATATAATCCCATCCGCCTAATGTTGGTCCCAACCAGCGTGATTTCATCCCCACCATGGTGACTCTGGGGCCATGACCATGCTCGGCACCTCGGTGAACATGGAAAAGTTTCGCGGCTTTTGGATCTTCATGCGCTGTGGCAACCAGGTCGGAAGTGTATGTAATAAAACATGTATATATTTATATACATATTTGTATAGTTTTGTCTATCTCTCTATATATTTATATATGTATATAATCATATATATATAATATTATATATATATGTATATATTATATGGAAAATCTGCAAACGTCATTCCGCCTCAAATTTGGATGATTTTGGAGTTTGGCCCAAAAGGATCCAGGTTGGATAAGCTCTTCTACTGTTGAACAAGACTGGAGGAACACGACGATGGACTTTGGTGTCCTCTTGCGTTCACCCTCAAGAGGCGGAAAATGGCTCATTATTGTTGTGAAGAAACCAATGAGCTTGGGCTTCCCACATGTTGTCACACGCCAAAGTTCAAATCCACTGTACATGAAAAAAAAACCGGCCTGGAGGCCAAGTAGTCACGGTGGACAATTTCCCTGGCGAGTTTTTTGGAATATAACTTCTTGCCCCCACTACTTTTCTCGAGGCGCCTCGCAATGAAGCACATGGAGCATCAGGGAGTTCAAACTCCGAAGCTGTGCCACTCGTTGCTGTTGGCCCTGCGGTGCAGCACAGCCAGCATGGTGATAGTAGATGATGCACAAGTCCTCCATCCTAATGGGCTGGAATTTGGGATTACGTGTTCAACAAAGGGGGAGCCGTGTTTACCGGTCTGACAGGCTTGTAGCCCCAACCAAACAGAGTGTAGGCCTTCCAACTTTGTCCACTTGGTATGACTAATTGGACACAGCTTGCAAACGAAAATATGTTCACTGCGTAGCTTCAGCTTCAGTATGTTTCAGCTTGCACGGAAATTAGGAGTATCTGCGTGCTACTTCACCCAGGGGACACAAAATGCCCATGGTAGCGACCATGAATTCTCACCTCCAGTTCTCTGGCAATGCGTTCTGCAAAGCCCGCAGGCAGGGAATCAGCGTACCTGCACCAAAACAAGGATCTATTGCAACACAGAAGGAGTTCGATTAGCAGCACTGATGCATCAATGGGGGATACCACTATATAAAACATGTCATAATTTAATATGTATATATATACACACACTGTACAATATAATATATAATTATATATAATATAGACTACAGTATAATCAGTATACTATATATTATATATACTGCATTGTAGTGTACTATATCCAAGACTGATTTCCCAAATGAAACATGTTCGGAACCACACAACAGACGCCCCAGTCGTGAGATGTTTCCATCTCTACCCAGCGGCGTCGGACCCAGCGGCGCACTCCAATAATTCGTATTCCAAGGGCGACCAATCGGAGGGAAGCCTTGGTGAGTCGTTGATATCTGCCTCAGCGCCACTTCGCTGATCGATTCACTGATCGATGTTTGAAGATGCTGAGTGGATGAAGAGTGGATGGTGAGGTTTCAGAAGTTATGCAAGCATTGCCATAAACACTACACTTAGACTTCCCGAAACCTCAAACATCATCCAACCTCCAGTTCGAAAAACCTGTGGTCAACTGGGATGCCATGCCCAAATGACTGGGATATGTGCCTTTGTATGTCATTCGAAAGAAAAAAACCGGCCCACCCCACATCTCCGCCTCAGCATTTACTTGACCTGTCAGCTGAAAGCCCAATGCGGGAGGGAAGCATGAGAAAAACATTCATGTCTCTCCAACTTTCAATATTCTGGTTGATTTGTTGAGAATCCCAAAGTGCACAATTTCAATGCAGTTTCGTGGTATTTCATGGTTGATGACTATCCCTCCCCAAATTCTTGGCCAAGCGACTTTAAGCAGCTCTTCTCTATGACCAGAACACAGTAAGGGACTTGGACATTGTGTTCCCTTTGTTCCGTACATACGAGTCACAGGTGACAAAATGTGATGATGACTCAATGTCATGCATGGCAAATAACTGTGTAAGTCTGACAAAGTCCAAACGTTTGAACCCACCCAAAAGGAGCGGAGATTCGCATGTGTACCTGGGCATATCACAACGAGACCAGACTTGGTACATCACGCCCCCCCGGTTTTGGATTCCGTGTTTTATTTCAAACTCCTGCCATAGGTTGCCTTCAACCATACACAACCATACACAACCAAAAAAGCCATAGAGTGTAAAAAAAAACATCTTCCGTTCACCTTTAGGACCTTTATCCCATATGTACCTTGCTGATTTTTGACGAAAAAATTCGTCCCGGTCCAGCGTGTTCCACCTTGAGGTGTGCTGGGGCACAAGGCCATCTCTCCAGCCTTGATGGAGGATCCGTAGGGATGGTGGATCTATGATCCAATGTGCATCTGAGCAAGGAAAGCAACGTCTAAGAATCCTTAGAAGATGGACTTCAGAGATGTTTTAATATGGTTTATTAATGTTTATTATGGTTTATATATGTTTACATATGTTTATACAATGATTTTTAGCTGTGTTGTGTGAATATGTTGACTCTGCATGGCTGTCATGGTGGCGAGTGAATTTAGCGTTCAGAGTTTCCTCACAGAATCTATTGTTGGGGACCAGGATTTTGCCAGTTGAATTGGTCACAGTCATTTGGGAAGATTTGTTAAGACTCAAGATTGGCTCCGAGAGAATGGGCTGTAGAGCTGTGGATATACATGGATACGATATGATAATATATGATATACTGTACATGTGTTTGATTGTTTGAGAAATCACCGCATCAAAACTCCTCTCAAATGTGTATAGGTTTTTGATTGCGGGAACGCATTTCCTACCAGGCGGTGCTGCTGGAAAGAGATCCAAACAACTTCAAGGGTTATTCTACTTGCGGTACAGTGGCATGGTCATTCAATGATTAAAAAAGTCACCCACATTTGAGAAAGTGGGTGTACACACGTCTCTTTGGTTGTATCCAAAAATGGAGCAAAAGACAACAACGATCGGTTTGTCCCATCATGTCCTACTGCAAATGCTGGTATTCGTGTCCAGTTCTTCCTCAGATCTACCGGTCATGCTGAAATTCCAATAGTATCCAATGGTCAGATCCATTACATTTGTGTAAACTACTTGAAGGAATGAACTCAAGACTTCCACACTAGTGTGTCTACTCCCATCCCTTTACTATTAAATACACCCCTGCAAAATTTTGGGGTCCCTTATTGGCTGTTCCCTCAACAGTCCCATAGGCATGGCGCAGCACCTGATTCGGCGTAGCCAAGTCGACTGGATGTGCAGCGGCCTGTGGGATTTTGTGACTGCTGGGTGTTTCTGGTACCCTCCGTACCTAATCTTATGTAGTCCAATTTGATTCTGATGTTTTCTAATGTAATCTAATGATATCTAAGGCGATCTACTCTGATCTGAGATCTGCTTAAGCCATCTACCTAGCTCCAAGTATCTATCGCTGTATCTATTCATCTATCTATCCGTTCATCTATATGTTTCTATTGCAACTCATACCATATACAGAAAGGAATAACAAACCAAAATTATCCATATGTATCCATCATACATCTGCCAGTATGTGTCAAGATTTGTGCCTTTAGGCGCCAGTATTTGTAATGAAGAGCAATCCAACCAGAATCAGAAATATCAACCTGCCATATGCGGCGCCAGCGGAATCCCAATGACGACCCCAATGACATTGAGGACTTCATCTTTAAAATGGAGGGTTGACCCATCCAAAGCGACAATATGCGACAATCATTTAGCCAAATTTTGGCTTCGTATTTCTAGGGATTCAAAAGTTCCTTGATTGTCACTCAAGGGGTCTCTCAACGAATCCTCAAGAATCAAGAAAGACGGACAAGGACGCCCTTCCCAGCTCGAAAGACCAATCATGCGAATACATCACGTATGTAAGCAAGCCACGAGCAATCCAAACCCAGTGGTTGTCCAACCAAAGCGCAGAGATATGTGTCCAAATGAAACTTCAATAGCTGGCAAATCCGTGCCTTCATTGCAGGGCATGCAAAAAGCTGTTTTTCGAGCCAGTAAATCATCGGAATCACTTGAAACTTGACCACCAAAGCTCAGAATACAGTAGTTTCCCCGGCTGACTTGCAGTATTTCAGAACGTCTCCTTCAATTTAGGACAGTAAGTGCAGTCATAGACGGGTATCTTGCTGTGGTTCATGATCTCCAAACAGCGAAGTAGGTCATGGGACAATGGGACCAAAGCAAAGTTAGATATTTCAGGTGGGCAACATCTGTGGCAAACAGTGCGAATTGTGACTGCCAGACTTGTCACTCTACAGCACTGAGAATCCCGAAAACCACTGGACTTTCCTGAGACCTTCATAGACCTTCTGCATCATGGCCCCACTCGGTCATTGGCGGAGGCGCGATAATGATAATGGCTGTGACGGAAGCCCACCATTTCCGGCTAGCCAACTTACCATTTGTACCTGTGTAATAGTTTATCAATGTTTATACCTGACATGTTCAAGTTTTCTTGCAGAATGACGAACTAAAATAGGACATCATCCAAGCTCCCTACAGCCCGATGTCTTCTCACTTTTCACGGTCGAAGAGTTCGGGGCTTCTGGCAGGACTGTTTCCTGCAAATATTTGTCGCTTCTTAAGCACACCTTCTCACTGGTCTAGTCTGGCCTCTGGTGCTTCTGTTGATCCTCTTGGCTACATCCTAATTCTAATCAATGAGTTCATCCAAAGTTTTGAGGAATATGTGCAGATTGTGCAGTGTCCATTTGGATGTGTTGCTGGTGTGTTTCTGCTCCGCCACTGCTCCACGGCAACTCGGGCCATGGCTCATTCGAAGGCAGTGGACTCCAAGCTTTCCAGGGCGTCGCCAATGGCTCCAGCTGGCTTTACAGTCGGAGGTCCCTGCAATGGCCATGGTGCGTGTGGGCCCTGTTGGGGACCCACATCCAGTCAGTGGTAGGATAGAAGCTGGTGTAACCCCTAAGCAAAAGGAACATCCATGACAGAAGACGCACTGCATTTGAATGAATCCAGCGCCAATAATATACAGTAGTTACAGTATATACTCTGAAATCATTCCGTCAATTCAGCAGGTATATGTTGAAGTGGGCAAGCAAGATCAATAGCGGAAAAAACATGGATGAATTCATTGCATATTTCGTGGCATCTGCTCATCCGACATATCAAGTATCTCACATTGAATATGTAACCACCAATAATGTCAGATATTGTCAGATCAGTCAGCAACATATGGCTATGAGTCCAAACCTTCCTTTCCCTATAGATTAAAATAGTTGGTTTATGGATGTTGATTCCCCCAGTCATATTTGGTTATGAATGGTTATGACCCATCCCCCATATGCTGGCCATGAGTGACCTGCTGGGGTGCCGGCCTTGAAGCTCTTGGCCGTGACGGCAAATTGACTCGCTCGTCCATTCAGTACTCCCTGGCGCGGAAAACGTGGAGACAATAAACGTCGACCCACACAGATTCGAAACGGCACCCAAAGAAATCATGGCGCTGTGTGGGTTGACATTTATTGGGAATGCCATAGTATTCCATGTTAATTCCATAATTTGGGAATCATATGGAATAGTGATGATGAATGTCTATTCTTTTTACCTCTCTAGCTGACGCGCGATATACTGTAGAAGACGATCTTGATGGCAGTGTTTCCAACAGCAGCACGATACCAATACGAACCATTGGTTGGACGAGAATATTCGCCTAAATACTGGCCAGATCTTACAGTCCGTGCTACAAAATATTCCATGGGCTTGTTGGTGGGTTTTCCGTGTGACTGAAACATACTGAAACTAATTTACGTGTCTCATTCCATGTGCTTCAGCCAAAGATCACTAAGAAAATCAAGAAACCGTTTATCGTTGATCTGCCCTGCAACATCCTACAACTGAATGTGGATATCATCACACATTTACATATTATACCAGTTATACAGTTATACATTCAAATTACTCATCGTGGATACACAAAGACATAGCCGATGCTTGGCCGTGCTCGGCCGTTCCCGCCTGGTCCTTCAGCTGTTGGGTCTTGAAGGCACTCGCCTGCAGAGCTTCGAAGGGATGTTCTCCGCTCTTTGGAGCCTTCTCCACGCCTCCGATCTTGTACCTGGTGCTACTGTGGAAGAAATCCTGCAGTTGATAGGTGTTTTATACCATTATTTGCAGGGTTTCAACCACAGTATGGGTAGACCCCTGGCTGGAACAATGCTTTTTAAAAATCTCTGAATTCCTGGTACTTTCAAAGCCCCAAAAGGTGGATGATTGTATCAAAAAAAAACGGTGTTGACACTCACGTTTTTCGTCGTGGGTGAAATATTGTGCTGAAGGCAGTGACCCCAAAGTAAAGCCATAGGTAATGTTGCGCCCTACAAATCCCTGAAACATGTTTCCATCTGGGTCTGAGATTTCTCATTTTTCAATTTTGGGCACACCCATTGAATGGGTTTGTACAAAATAACCCAAAATCCAAAGGCTTATCATGGCTTATCATAGTTTATCCAAGATTGCAATTTTTGGTAAATCCTATTACTTGGCCAATCTTGCATACCCTTCAAAAAAATATTTATGATTAGCTGGGTGGTATAATATATAATCCATTATAATCCCATGTGCTTGCCAGTGGCAAATCCATTTGCTTCGATGATGTTCCCAGCGAACGAGCTAGCTCCAGCGTTCGCTATAGCAACGGGGGATTCTCCAGCTATAGCAACGTTTGATTATAGTATAATATAGTATGAACCATAATTATAATATAATTATTATATATGTATATTATAGTTTATATACCAGCTATACCCCAGTTATAATATATTATAATATGATGGGTATAATTATTATATTATTAATTTTCGACCATATTCACTGAAATATGACTGGTTACTATGGACAATTGGTCCCGGCCAGCGGCCGGCAACCCCACCCCCCTTATGCTATCCCCCCCAGCAACCACCCCCATGGGGCACCCTAGCCATCTACGACATTCTACGACCATCTGTCAAGATCTCATATGCTATACATGCTGACCTCGTGCCACCTATACACTAACAGGATACCTCCATGCAGTCTTCACTACTGCCTATATTTCCATGCAATCTATTCACAACGTTTTCCCGTAAAGTACCTTTATAGTAGCCATGTACTAGCTACTGTCAAGATCTCATGTGCTATACATACGTGCTGGCCAAGTACTACCTATACACTATCTACATGATACCTCTATAACACCCCATCCATCCCACAGGGGGGGAGTGGGGGTAAGCTACACCTTGCATGATTCTATTTAATTACAACGTTTTACTGCCCATAAAGTACCTTTGTAGTAGCCATATACTAGCTACTGTCAAGATCTCATATGCTAACATAGTGCTACCTAACACTATCGTCATGGTACCTCTATAGCACCTACCCATCCCATAGGGGGGGCGTGGAGCATTGTAGCTACATACTTCCTACTTTTTGCTTTACATGCTAGTGACACACTACCTAGCCCCCACCCATCCCACAGGGGGATTAGATGTGTAAACTATATCGTATACATAGAGCCTCCTACATAAAGCGTACACACAGCGTACATACAGCGTACGTACAGGAGGACATTATTACATTCAAAATCTCTATGTAACATGTAAATATATAATATTACGTTATAGTACTATGGGGTTATTTTTCACAAAGCCAAATCTTTGCAGCCAACCTTCCCATACTGCGCACGGGCCCCTGGTAGCTCCATTGGAAGCGTGGGAGTAGACAATGCCCGTGGGCGAAAACCTGGCATTGGCGTGGCCCGCACGAACAGCAGACCATAAAATTGGCCCCGGGAGGTCGCCGGCCTCGTTTCCTTGATCATGTCCAGCAGACCCGGGCCCGGTGGCACCACACCTCCCCTGCCTCCCCTTGGGCCCCTTTCGGCATCGCGATGGAAGGTGCTGGCGCTAAAAAAGGTTCAGCAAGTTTACCCATTGATCGCTGATTGCAAGAGAAAAACCCTGTTCAGACATGTAGTTTCTCTGACCCTTTTACACGTTGGGATGAAAATCAGATCAGGCCTGTTATGACCGCTATGGTAGTATGTGTGTATGTTTATATAGAAGTTGATGGCCATGTTTTGGGTGAACCTAAGTTTTTTTTGTTTGCGGGAGTGTTTTTTTCAGGTTTTTACCCTCAAGGTGTTTTCATTCCCCTTTGTAACGACTGTAAGAGATCTCATGTAGATTGCGTCCTAAACAACATATCCCCACAGAGTCACAGAGCGACAAGCAACCAATGGTGGCACTTTCGAGCATTGGCAACTGGATTGTTTGAAGCATGCAGTTGCCCTGGAGTTCCACTTCGACGGCGAAAGAAATAAGGACTTAAACTGTGAGAGACTATAAACATCTTACAGAGATACATTTGTAAGCATCTTACAGACTTACACGTAGACCGACAAAAACTGTGTATACTGTATACCCAAATAATACTATATATTACTAGATTTTGTTTAATATATCATGTGATGTATCGATATGTAACAGTCCCCGCAAGTGGGTCAAATCTTGGTGGCATAAGGTTAGTGCACCATTCAGAGTTTGAGGTTTCTCAAAAAAAAACTGCCACACTAAAAAATTATCATGTTTGATGATTTCGCGGTCCCCAAATGTTAGGAAACCGCAAAAGAAACCCCATTTAGAGGATAATTGCAGCCACGTCAGCAGCGATTTTGTGCGGACCAATCAGCATGTTTGTCGCAATTCAGCTGACCAGCACCTGGCGGCACAGTGGTGACGTTTGGAGACAGTTGGGTCGCATCTAGGGGGCTTGCAAGAATAACCAACCCAGAAACCATTGATAACATAAAACATCCGTAAAAAACCATAAAAATCATCCAACCATATCCAACATCTACGTAGTCCAAAATGGTACTTATTCATGAAGATGGTTGGATCATCAAGGCCTTGGAAAATCTGCACAACCGCACTGACTGTCTGTTCCCCCAGCCATGGTGCTTTACTAACGTAAAGCGTGATGTTGAGAGTATGTCTTCATGGTCCCAACTGCAAGTTACTGACTTTAAATTTGGAAAAACCATGTTGAACCCTCGGGAAATCTTGGCTGTGAGGGATATACAGGGCAGCTTTAAAAAGTAATCGTGATCCATGCTCACAAACTTAATTTTGTCTGAACAGAATATTTCAAAAAAAAACACTGGTTTAAGTTTAAGTCTCATTAATTTCCGATTCGAAAAGGCAAATGTTTGGCTATGCCCACTTATTTCCACAGGCGTAGCAGGTGCCCCCTCCAGAGCGTGTGGGCCTTGACTCGAACAGTCTTCAGGCCTGCAAGCCATTGGTTTCCCGCAAGCCCTGGCTACTTGTCGAAAGTTGTTCCCTGCAGTTCTTATATCCCATGGGATGAAGGGCCATGTGCCCAATTGCCCTGGTCAAATCACTAGATATTCTTTAAAACTTAGGTACCATCTAGGGGCTTCATTTGAATAATGCCATTCGCTTATCAGTACTTATCAGCCACAAAATCATCTACACCTGACATCACGTGACAATTCTACTTATCATCAGTCATTACACACATAGATCTTGGAGTAAATTCAACTTTCACAATCTGGATTTGGAGTTGGCATCTTTGAAATCCTATGAAATCAACATGAAATCCTATCTCCCGCTTGCTTCAGCTCTGATTCCTCCCCAGCGAGAAGTTTAGATCTCAAAGGTCCACACCTCATCCACTTTCCGCCTCTTGGCCGCCTAACGCGAGCTGGAAATGGATAGAATGATAGAGGCTGCATTTTGCTGCAGCTTGGCGAAACAAGTTCTTGGTGGAACACCTGCTGTTCAGGAAAATGCATGAAAATGCAATGTTTGAGAAACGATGGTTCTTACATGTTCTTACCAAGAGCAAATCGCTCCTTGCCAGAACAGGGGTATAGCACTCGTTTGAAACTGTCCATCATGTAAAATCCAACCAGCAATTCTGCGAAGTGAAATTCTGTAAGCTTGTTGGGGCCCCTGGTTGCTTCCCTTCCATCCCGGCGCCACTGGCCTGTTCATGACTGGGATGACCGGCTCGTGTTTCCCAGGCCTGGAACACGGACCGAGCTGTTCATGTAGAAGTTAGATCAATCAATATTTATATATAAATGGAGTTAAATGGAGGTTTCCTGGAGGTGCCCCTAAATCTAAATCATCCATTTATAGATGGATTTTCCAGTATAAACCATCCATTTTTGGGGTATCCATATTTATGAAAACCTCCAAATCATTAAATCTGGTTTCACTTCACAGCCCTAGCCTACAAATGTTCCAACTGGCTTGCCAGTTGTACATGGCATGGGTATGTTTTTGGACATCACTTCCACGTTGTCAAACAACTTCAAACGCCTCACGCCAAGAATTATCTCATGCTGCTGGCCTCCATCATGGGTGTTCCCGGTGCCGATGTGACGGGCGCGACACCTACTGGCGTCTGGGGTGCAGCCTCACCACCGTGCACCGGTGCAAAGCCAGGGGTCATTGGAGCCATATCCGGGGTGGCCGGCATGGCTGCTGCTCTGACACCTGGTGCTGGTGTACTTGGAGCAGCCTCTCCTCCAACGATAGGCATAAATGCTGGTGTGGATGGGTTCTCCTCACCAATCGGGGTCAGGAGGACACTCCTGGTGCTCGTTGGCATCCCCGTCTCTGACGAAACTGCAGCTGTCTGCGGGGGTCGAGATATGGTTGGCCTTGATGAAGTAAGCGGTGGAGCGGCTGAAGCAGGTTGGGACAGATTTGATGTATTGTGTGGTGCAGCCACCGCTGTCGCTGGTGGTGGTGTAGGCGTCTTGGGTGCTGGTCGGCCTGGATTGTTCGGAGTTTGTGGAGGAGGTCCAAGGGGAGTCCACGGCTGAACTGTAGGCGAAGCTGGAGTCCCTGGCTCTGCGCCTGGGCTCGGAGGGGGTCCAGCGGGTGTACCAGGAGGTGCCGAAGAACCAGCAAGTCCAGGTGTGAATGGATTGCTGCTGCCTGCTGGTGATTTGGGAGGTGGTCCTGCTGGTGTGCCGGGTTGCCCGGGTGAGTTGGGAGGTGGTCCTGCTGGTGTGCCGGGTTGCCCGGGTGAGTTGGGAGGTGGTCCTGCTGGTGTGCCAGGTTGCCCAGGTGAGCTGGGCGGCGGTCCTGCTGGTGTGCCAGGTTGCCCTGGTGAGTTGGGCGGCGGTCCTGCTGGTGTGCCACTAACTGGTGTTCCTGGTGTGTATGGTTGTGTTTGTGATTGTGGAGTCAGTCCTGCTGGTGGAGCAGGTGGGGGTCCTGCTGGTGTACCAGGTGGAGGTCCTGCTGGTGTGTATGGTTGGTTGACACCTGGTGTTGGGGGAGGCGGTCCTGCTGGTGTACCAGGTGGAGGTCCTGCTGGCGTGTAAGGTTGGCTCCTTACAGCACCTGTTGGAGGAGGTGGTCCTGCTGGTGTACCAGGTGGGGGTCCTACTGGTGTGTATGGCTGGCGAGTTCCAACTCCCGGTGTTGGGGGAGGTGCTCCTGCTGGGGTGAAAGGCTGCGGGGTAGAATGACCGCCGACTGGTGTCATCGGCATACCCTGTGGTAGAGGTGGAGTCTTGTCCTGCATCCGAGCGGCTCCAGGCATTGGTGTTGCTGGCACTGATTCCATAACCCCCACACCCGGTGTGGCCGGCACAGATTCCAGAATAGAACTGAATCCCACACCTGGTGTTGCCGGGACTGACTGCAGAACCGTGTTGGATTCCAAACCTGGCGTCATTGGTACAGATTGCATAACCAAGTGAGGAGCTGCCGATGGGGTTGCTGGGACAGACTGCAGGACACTTCCAGGCCCCGGCGTCAGTGGCACTCGTTGCAGGACTGGAGTCATTGGAGCTCCATAAATTGGTGTGGAAGCTGCTGGGGTCGTCAATCTAGGTGTGGCTGGAGTGGATCGCAACACCGCACTCTGGGTCTTGTAGGCCGTCACAGGTGTCATGGGTACTGGCTGCCCCATCATTGGGGTGTAGGGCTGTGGTGTCATGGGCTGCGTCTTGCGCGACTCTGCTCCAAAGCCGTAACCTGAAGGTCAGAGGTCCCAAATTTCCCTTGGATTTAACAAACCAAAAAAAAACTGTTTCAAGATGCTATTAAGCAATCAAAATTGGGATTCAACCAACAGAACTTGGACCAAAATAACCAACATGGCATATGAATAATATCCATATCGTTGGTTTGCAAGAGGGCAATGAATCACGAAACAAGTGCATGCCATCAACTTTTGTTGTGGGTTTTCAAAACACAACAACAGGATCCTGCGTGTTTGGAGCTACGCTTTACTGTCTGTATACTACGCATATATGAGAATACATCACACACATATGAAATCCATGAGGCGAGATTATACCGAAAGATACGGAACGTGTATCAAACATTATCAAAAGTGTATCGATGTGTCTTAAACCAATATCCCATCCACATTTCAAAGAAACATACCTTCCCAATAATATTATGACTACAATCAGAACCATATGGGTATGGGTTGTTTGAACATAGACTAGTAACGGACCCACATCTTTGGTCATTCTTAGTCGGGAACCATCCATTTTTTTGGTCAACAAGGTTGAACCATACCTTCATATCAGCATTTGAATATGTCTACATAAATCCAATCCAACCAGATCTAACCATATCTAACCTATGTTTGGATGAGTTTTCAGCATTCACCAAATTGACCAAGGACTGTCGAGAGACCAGGTGTGTGGGGCACGGACTTCATGACGTTGGTCGTGTCTCCTCCCTTCACCTCGGTAGGCAATCCTCAAAGGAAAGTGTCAACAACAAAAACCGCCTGCCTCCAGTGAATGTATATATATATAGATACACACATGTAAATATATATACATAAATATGTAAATATATATATATACACACTATTATGTATTAAACTGTATGTATGTATTAAACTGTATGTATGTATTAAACTGTATGTATGTATTGTATGTAATGTATGTAATGTATGTAATGTATGTAATGTATGTAATGTATGTAATGTATGTAATGTATGTATGTAATGTATGTATGTAATGTATGTAATGTAATGTATGTAATGTAATGTATGCAATGTAATGTATGTAATGTATGTAATGTATGTAATGTAACGTATGTAATGTAATGTATGCAATGTAATGTATGTAATGTATGTAATGTATGTAATGTATGTAATGTATGTAATGTATGTAATGTAATGTAATGCAATACAATGCAATGCAATGTAATGCAATGCAATGCAATGGAATGTAATGTAATGTACTGTGAGTGATGCATGTGATGCATGTGATGCATGTGATGCATGTGATGCATGTGATGCATGTGATGCATGTGATGCATGTGATGCATGTGATGCATGTGATGCATGTGAT
>Ga0126342_10010277_pt1 | contig 16742 bp, 16 predicted proteins | sample Cyp1metagenome_FD_92528 | JGI IMG/M metagenome (GOLD analysis project Ga0126342, IMG submission 92528) | Coral microbial communities from Lord Howe Island, Old Settlement Bay, Australia - Cyphastrea 1 metagenome | ecosystem: Host-associated > Invertebrates > Cnidaria > Coral ... | reverse complement strand
TATAGTCTAGTATAGTCTAGTATAGTCTAGTATAGTCTAGTATAGTCTAGTATAAATCTAGTATAGCCTACTATAGTCTAGTATAGTCTAGTATAGTCTCGTGTCGTCTGGTCTCGTCTCTTTTCTCAAGCTACTTAGCACTGACCTTATTTACAATCATCATCAGGTTCATCTTCTTCTTCCAGCTCGCCCCTGGGATGCGGCATTTTTCCACTTTTTCTCCACGTTTTACGCCCCGTTCTCGCCCTTGAGATGCGGCACTTTTCCACATTTGCTCTACGGTTTCCTGCCCGTTCCAGGCAGAAGTATGTTCTAACCTGCCGCTTTTGTGCCTAACACTTTCCATAAGCACCTGCCACTCCTGCTCTTCCTCTGCACTCACGGTCTTCTCCACATGCACTCTCACAGCCATGCCGCTTGCATCTGCAAACTTGTTTAATCTCCAAGGTCTTGCACACGCCAGCTTCTACACAAAACAACTTTTACACCAACCGGCTTTTATGCACAAACACTGTTTTACACTAAGCACTGTTTGCAGAAACTCACTTTTACACCAACTCGCTTTTACACAAACTTGCTTTTACACAAACTCGCTTTTCCACAAACCACCTTTTACACCAACCAGCTCTTGCACAAACGGGGTTTTACACGCACCAGCTTCTACAGTACGCAAACCAACTTTTCGACCAACCAGCTTTTACACAAACCACCTTTTACGCAAACCACCTTTTACATCCTTTTACACCAACCAGCTTTACACAACCCCTGCTTTCGGCCTGTAGGCCAAAGGCCAGAGGGCCGGCGGAATGCCGAAGGCTGTTAAACATCGAAAACAATCAACAAGAGTTTACTGTCAGCTACTAATCAAATACGAAAGGTTGGTATACCAAAATTTATAACTACAAGGTGAGTCCTCGGAACGGTAGCTGAGTTGACGTTTGGGTTTGTGGGGGTTTAACTAATACAAACATTTATAATTATATATTATATATATGTATATATAAATAGTTAACGGGGGTTCTAACACAACTTACAACTGGGGGGGAATGGTGGTCAATTACATGAAACTACCATAAATTCGAGCTGTTTTGTTGATAGCCTGATAGCCCGTTGATGGTGAAATAATGATCGTAAATCCTTCATCACAATTGGTAAGCAAACTGGATGGTAATATCTGATGTAAATAATTGATGTTTTTTTACCGCTATTTGACACATTACGACCTGACAATTGATGTGGTACAAGTAAGAATACATATGTAATAGTAATTTATGGAACATAGCTGATAGTGAGGCAGTCGACCATCAACCTAAATATACATCACAATTGACAATCTATATTTATATATAATTGATATTAATTGATGGCAAACCCCATTGACATCAGTTGATATGTTGATGGTAATTGCTGGTAAACTACAACTTCTGCCGGATTTTCCACAAATTCTAACCTTCCGATATCAATAGTTGTATGGAATATTGATAGTGGGTAGAACCTCTACAAAACAAGCGACATGTTGCTTCGACATTCAAGCCACCAACTTTTCTGTTTCAGGGTCAGAAGGCATGAACTTTCTACTTCATACACAGGACAACGCAACGACAGAATAAGATGTCTAGAGCACCAAACTGATGCCACATTCTTATGATATCAATATTGCAAAGGCCAGCCGCTTCATCATGAAAATGCTTGGGAATTCATAAGAATTCCATAGAATTCCCAGCATCCTCTGCACATTTCTATCATTCCCAGATCAGATATAGGCCATTTATGCCCGCTTTGATATTTTGGGGATCTGTCTCCCAATCCTACTCGGTGAAGTCGTCGCGAGCTAGTAATACGAACCCAGCCACGAACCTCTTGAGCTGCTCATTGCGGCCTGGCACATCATGAAGCTGATGTCGCAGCAAATGATTAAGACTTATATCATATGATATCACGACCATTAACATCACAATAGTATATATATATATTATAGTAATAATAGTACTACATAATAATAATAGTAGTAATAATAATCATTAACATCCTCATAATCGTTCTAACAATAGTAGAACAACATAGTGCTACAATGTGCTACATACATGGCAGTTCCATGAATCGCAGCATCTGTTGCCCCCGACTTTGAATCGTTGGAGGCTGGCCTTTCTGGCCAAATTCCCACATCTTGGTGGGTGGCCCCATCAAAAACCGAAGAATTCTTCAGAGGACCCCTGTCTTGAGCAACACGCATAATATTGACTTATTTCATTTAACCATTACAAATTAACCAACCCAGAAACTAAGCTTTTCGTGATGCTGAAACTCATAGGTCCAGCTTCTTGTTTTACAATGGACACACCACCGGCCTCTCTCCTTGTAAAGCTCTCCATTGATTTCGGCCTCAATGATACCATTTTTTCGGTGCTCATACTGGTAAATATATGGATAATTGGTCTAGAAAATCCTCTGAGCAAAGATCTAAAACTGATTCCGAGTCTATATTACTAATACATTACGAGTATCTCTATAATGCATGGATTAGACGACAAGAAGAGCTATCACCTGCCTCCAACCCTCCCAAACCCTTCCGCACGTTTCAGCACGCTTCTGTCTGTACGCTTTTTTAAACTCAAAGATACGGGTCAGTGACCCCCAAGTTGCATTTATTCATGCTTTGGGGATGGGTTCAAAAAATGTTCCGTTAGATATCTGGAGGCCCCCTGTAAGCCCACAAACCGGGTAGTGATGCTATGATGATGATGATGATGATGATGATCATGATCATGATGATGATGATGATCATGATGATCATGATGATCATGATGATCATGATGATGATGATGATCATCATCATCATCATCAATCCAAATGCATCAGGGCACTGGGTATTTCTTCGGCCAAAGATGCCAAAGTAAACCAGCTTGATACATCCCGGAATGGCACCAGCTGGAAATCTCCACTGCCGCTCCTTTTTTGCCCCGACATGTCTCTGCAACGGCGAGCTCTGGAACGGTGACCGGGTGGTCAAAGCGTGAGGCACGCAACGTAGGGCGCTGCCCCGAGAAAACCGACAGTTCAGTCTCACAAAACAAAAATATAAGTACTAAGTACAGCATGTGTATAATATGTATATATATATATGTTTACAGTAAATAGTATGTATTATATACACGTATAGTTGTATAGCATATCTTTAAATAGAAACCAATATCATGCCATGTAATTCACATCATATGCGCTTGAGGAGTACAGGAAATGCCTTTATGAACGAGACCTAGATTTATAAAGTTTTAAACACAAACAGTCGGCCAGCAGTTGGATGTCAACATCTTCGACCAATCTGCCCCAATGTAGGACAGCTGCTGGATGGCTGGTCTCAGAAATCCATCCCTTCACAAACGCAGACTGTGCTTCTTCCGCACATACAGGGTCTGCACTCCTTAGCACAACTACTGTATCCTGGAATTTATACAGTATATAGGGGCCATTGATGGTACCCCTATGTACCCCTCTTCCCATACTATTGGGGTTTGTTATTTGGGTAGTATGGCAGACTTCTGGGAATCAGGGTCCCATCATTCGGGGTCCGTGTACATTCCACCAAAATTGCTCTTGGAACTTGGGAAGGCTTGTCGTTCGCAAACATTTTGGATCTCAACAAAGGGCAACATGGAGAAAATTTCACAAGACACAGGATGTCTCCCAAAATGCTGGCACCATGTGGCACCATCATCCAAGCCGTTGGACCATCTTAGTATAGAAACCCATGGTGACGGGGGATCCCCCATTTATCCAACTCATTCGCAGAAAGTCATCGAAGCGAGTTGAAGTCCTGGGGTTATCCATGGTTATCCAACCTATAGCAACCCCAAAAAAGATAGGACATAGAAAAAGATACAATTTAAGAGTTGAATTATACTTCTTAAGTATGATTTTAGGTTTCTCTTTTTTTGGGGTGTACTCCTGTCTCTTGAGTCATCCAAGAGTCACAGGGTTGCTTTCGACACAAGCAGTTCTCTGCATCCACCAGAGCATTTCCGCCTGGCAGGGCACCCATCTCAAAGAAAAGACGTTGGGAAGCTAGGGGTCCATATGCGGTTTTATAGAAGTGCAACAGACAACTTGAAACTACCAACCTGAGTACTAGTTGCGTTCTACTCTTTTGAGGAGGAACGATTGGCAATCTTTGAAACCACCAGCCAGTCATAGACCAGATGATGACTAGATATGACTAGATAGTCAGAACACATCCCAGACCACATCCCACATGCTCCAGGACTGCCTTTAGCATCTGAATTCTCGTATTCGACCTTTACCTTCGTCTTTTCGCCTGATCACTTGGTCGGCTGCATGATGTCTTTCATGGCTATAGCTCCCACAGTTTTGGAGGACAAGAATTTAAATTTCTTTGATGTGAAGCTCACCTAAAATTTAGTGGAAAATTGCGAAATTTATGAAAAAAAACGCATATTTGAGAGATTCCCATAGATCAATCTAGAATCTAGAACATAGGATTCAGAACTGGATCCAAAATAGCGGACTTCAGCTTCAAGTGGAGCCGCCCCAGTCATCAATGCCACGTCTACGGCAAGTGGCGAGCGAAAACGCTGGGATGCTCCTTGGTGTGACATGGATGACATGCTGTGGGGGGGATGGTGAATTATGGTGTTTTCTTGGGCATAAACCATCCCCAATTTTACAGATTATGGATGGTTTATGGATGTTATTGTGGTTTATTATGTTAAGAATGGGATTTGGGCATCAACATTCTCAGATTATGGATGTTTTTTTTTTTAATCTTCCTCATTGATGGTAAAGCAATAGTAAGCCATCCATAATCTGATGGTTTTACCATGGTAAAATGGGTGTTATGGACATAGCCTCAGGACATGGCATTGGACCATCCCATCTCTTGGAAATCCCCTGGAATCCCATAAAAACTGGCCATTTCAATGGGAAAAAACATGAACAAACACATCTATATATCCCATAGGATCCATGGTGCTGGTATATATGCTAACATTGGGGGTATAGTGATGGGATCCATGTTACCATATATGGCAGCACCATGGATCCTATGGGTATGGAGGGTTGACCATTGCCATGTTTGCTTGCTGGAGGGTAGCCATATCTAGCCATATCGCGAGGTTTCACCAACCAGAAGCGATACCGAGATGCATCACTGCCGGTCTTCGAGACTGCTGTCCTGTAGCGGTCAAATGAAACATGGGAACTCCAGTCTTCGAAACCCTAAGAGGCATGGATGATCATCATTTTCAGTATTAGAACTGCAATTTTGAAGGCAAATCCTTTCTTTTGAGACTCTCCCATGAATCCCGGAGCTGGAGCGAAGATCTCTCGGGTTTACCCGAGGATTTGGGAGGTAAAGACAAGGAGTTCCTGTCTTTTTTGTTATTTTTTCCTAATCATAAATCAGTGAGCCCACACATCTGGGGTCTCCAAAGCGCAAGAAATGAATATTATCACGTTTTTGTGCTGGATGTTTGGAGCTATGATCATATGACTCTCATTGCTCAAACCGTTGGTTGGGAAGCCACGGGCATAAACAGATTAATCCTGGTCTCTCAAGATGACTGTTTTGGGGGGTTCCCTCCCAAACCTTACGGTTAAGACTGTCTCAGAAGGGAAACAAATGAGACGCAGAACTGCCGCAGAACACAAGTCTGGCTGCCCTACACCTAGACCCTGCAAGTACTGTACTTGTAAACATTGGCAAATCAAAAGTACCAAAATGGACTAAAATGATGAGGTGACATAACAATTTCTATGGGGAATTCCAGGGTCTACGGACTCGTTCATCGAAGTGGAACTTTCGGACAAAACCCCTGGGCCCCACACCCGTCGGGCCTTTCACTGCTCAGGAAGGGAAAACAGGAGCAGCAAGTAGACCTGCTTGCAGTTGGTTGAGCAAAACTGAAGAATCGGTCCCAACAAACAGGGGTCAAGAGACAACTACCCAACCCAATGTACATCTGCGTCATTGCAAGACTTCTTGGTGGTGTTACTCCCACATGATTGCCTCCGGCTTCAGGTAGGTTCTGACTACGATATACTAATCACTTAATGAACCCAAACGGGCCGATCTGATTGGTGGTTTCAGCCCGATTCAGCCCATCCCCAAACATTGGCTATCAGGCTATCAGGGATCATCATCACCCATTGCTTCCAACCCCCAAGTTTGACAGGTTCTTTAGGTTCTTTAGTGTGACCCTATGTCTTTTCTTGGCACCATCAAAAACAACATTAAACAACATTAAACAACTTCTAGCCCATCCGGAGTTTTGCGTCAAGTTGCGGACTTTGAGCCGTTGGTTTCTTCTTGAACTCAGCCTTCTCATCCGGGTGAATGAAGCGTAGATGCAGCTTCCCACGCTGGAGCGAATGGATGGCAAGGGACCAAGTCTAAGTCTGGGGGTCCAATTCCCCTTTAAAAAGATGAAACTGGTAGATGCTTCCGCGTGAGGGGGTAATCGTCGCAGCTTCGCATGTTAGGATGCAAGATAAAGCATACGGGAAAACACCAACCAAACATCAAAACGGGAAAATAGCCACTAGGGGCTCATTGTATGGTTTTCAGAGGGCCAGAACCCTCCGGCCAAAACAAACCTCGGGTCAGGATATGTGCGACCGTGCTGGAGAAGACACATATCAACGCCATTCAACGCCCCATTCTGTTTAGCATTACTCAGTGCTTCCTGTGACCCTGACGTGAGATGATTTCAAATTGTGCTGCTGGACCTTGAGTCCCTTAAAAAGACTTTCTAGGTGAATTTGGCATAGTTTGGCAAGGTTTCCAGCTGATGGTTGCAACCCAGTCAAATTGGATCTATCTGTGTCTCCACCGATTTATTGTTGTTGCGCATTTATCATTTATCCTTGTAAATTCTTGGTGACTCCATGATGACTCTTCTGTAAGGTAACCACCAAAAAAATGGAAAAGTAATTTACAACTATTTAATCACTACTTTAATCTATCTTTTTTTTGGGTGGGTTGCCATAAACATTGAACAACTGCTTGTAGGTTCATTTCGCTGGACGCATTGTAGCTAGAAACTTTTTCAATGGGCAAGGTACCTCCTCAGAAGCGAAGGTTTTGTCGCAGTGCGCGCATTCAAACATGGCTGTAAGGTGACTTCGTCAAATCAAAAGGGCAAATGCTGGGGCAAGGGCAACAATGTCAGGAAATACTTAGATAGTTATATATTATATATATATGTATATGTATACGTATAGTTTTGTCACTACTCATCGGCATAAGAAAAGAACATCCTATTCAAGGAAGCCATTTCAGAGTCATGTGAAGCCAAATTGTGGTAGTCACACCATCCTCTGCACAATCAGTTCAACTTCGAGCCAAATGCCGATCACGGCTTGAATCTATGGCCAACATCTCCCAGTTCATATATGGATACACAGTATGGGTCGAAATGCGTTCGTCTGAAAATAGGATATCCTAAATCCACTGCTGAACCATCATTGTCCCCATTACATAAACAATGCCGTTTCGGGGTATACTATTTCCAGACACACCCGAATTTGGGATAGGTTGGATTTTGTTGGATTTGGTCATTTTGGAGCTGCAGGCTCAGCCAAAGCAAAGGTGCTTGTGTCTTGCTCATTCTTGACCAATGGGTCAGCCCTACACCGAAGAAAACGTAAAAGGATGGCTGGGCACAGCTGGGCATGACCAGAGTTCAAAGCTGCTCTGCCTTCCTACACCATGCTGGTTCGTCTTGGCTCCTAGGTAAGTTGACAAAGATTTATGCCCGTAGCCATTTGCTTGCCTTTTGGAATAGGTATAGCGGTATAGAGATGTATAGAGTATAGAGTAGAGGGAGAGAGAAAGAAACTGCCAGTCCTGGCCGCTATCTCTGCTCTAAAATGGAAGCTGCATGAAGCTGCTGATTTTGGCTGCCTAAACTCAATCTGAGATAATCTGAGAACCAAAAAATGATAGGCCGATAGGCATTGACTTGCCTATCAACATCGAATCCCAAGCATCGCAGCTGCAATTTTCTTTTTCCTCCAATTTTCAGTGGCAGGCAGGGGCAAAGTGCTGGGCCGTGTGCGTTCAATGGGGAGCTTACACCCTCCGATCTCGCCGAAGATCTGCTGAACAGCTCCACTGGCTACTTCGCTCCATCCTTCATGGGAGATTAGGGGAATGATCCCACTCCAATGGGTCAGATTTGCTGAAGTCCTATGAGGGTAGAACCATGCTCAGTAGACCAGCTAGCTACTTCATGATTTGCGGATTCCGAGGGTCATCAAAAAAAAACAAAGTCCTGGTCCATTGGCTGCTTCAGGGAGGATGATCACAATCCAATTCCTAGACCTTCTAAAAGATCCTAGAGTTGGTGATTTGGGGACTTGAAACCCTCCAAAGTGTTTGATCATCTGTCAGGTCTAATGTCAACTGGAAACCCCGGCTTCACAAAGTGCAAATCGGTCTAAGGGGACTACCCAACTTAAGGCCAATCTCAAGAAAAGTGTCCAAAATGTCAGGCCCCAAGCTGACTACATGACTCTGCACCTCCAAACCTGTAATTAGGTCTTGATACCTCTCATTGACTTTTGATTCACATTCTCCATAAGTTTACCCAGAAATGAAGAATTCCTCAAGTTGTAGTCACTTTCATTAGAACATATATTCCCCAAGCCATAACAAGTTTATTGGTAAATCCCGAATTCATGGCCAGTTTAAGGTGAAAAATCATGATTAACACCGGCCCGTCCTTCAATGCCAGCCACTCGTTCTTAGGTCGATGAAGAAGCGTAAGGAGCTCTGATTGCACATGATGGCCCAACCTCACTGCGCACTGGGATCAGTTCTGAAAAGAGGGTCTACATGTCAAACACCTGGCGTTTTATGGGGTGAAAGTAAATTCATACATATCATATACGCATATCTATCTCTATATATATACATAATGTATATATACATAATATATATATGTATAAATATAATATCATTATATATCCAGTTTACTTGGCGTCAGTTCACATAATGCCAACTAAATCCTGCAATGAGGTCAGAGTCATCAGCACCAGGAACTCAGTGATCCTCACCTCCCTTGGGAGCAAGAAACTTCGAAGCGTCAGCCGATGTCAACAAACCGCGCTCCTGGTGAAAGAACTTTTGGATCATTGGGACCACATGTTTGGTTCATACTAATATTAGCAATTATAGATTAGCATGTATATATCCAATTAAAAAAGCAATTACATGCAAGTATTACTAAGTATATGCATATAGTCAGTGTAAAAAAATGCCAGGCAGGATGGAACCATGCACCAATTCCATGCACACCTGGTACGTGGATGAATCTGTGGAGAACCATCTTCTAACATGGTTGGATGGGAGGCTTCTCCGATTCTCCTCACATAAGAACATATGCACAAAATCAGGAGGTTTTTCCACTGGCAAAATCACATGTAAAGGAAAGCAACTTCTGACTTGACAACCTCATTGGCCTAAGCTAAGGATCATTTATTGGCTTAAAACTGATGATTATAGAGTCGTTGCTTTCACCTGGCTAAGTTTCCAAAAAGAGGGATCCAATTCGACCAACAGTCAAATATTGTTACAAATGGCTTGAAACAGCAACTGGGAGCATGGAGCATGATGCTCCCATACCTTTGACGTCGCCCCAGTTTTTCAGGAACAAAACGTGGTTTCTCCCACAATGCCAATCTCAATCCACGGCCTTCGTCATATGTCACTGTGACATTCGGGGTCCCGGGGTCCCGGGGTCCTTCAACTCATCGACTTCATGCAACTGCTCTTGTAGCAGCTTTCGGGCAAACATTTCGGTCCTGTGGCTGATCCGAAAGGACACTCCAATGCTTGGCAAAATCATATAATATATGTATATGATATTATATGATTAAAATATTAAATATGTATATGAATACATATGTATATGGATAAATACTGTATGTATATATGCATGTAATTGTCAATATATATATATATATTCATGTTATGTGTATATGTATAATATTATATATACACTTATATTATGTGTAAATAAACAAAATATACAAATGTGTATAATTATATATTTAATATATAGTATATGATTACTCTTGTATTTATCTGTATATCCTTGATGATTCGTAAATTCACCAGAAGTTTCCATGTTCAGTTCTCCGCTCTCCTCGCCAACATCACGAGGTCTTCCGGCAAGGCCTTGGGCCATTGGGTCATAAACCTCCATTTATTTTGGGGATTTTCCATGGCTATCACTGTCTCATATGCTCAGGATTCATGTTGGATCGCCTTGGAATCTGTTGAACAATGTTAAACATATCAGGCCAGTGCGCCTTGAGTATCTCTTCTGCTTGCGAACATTCCGCAGAGGATTCGCTGGCCACTTGTTGCTGCACCTGGCTCACATGCGAACGTGGTCGATTTATAGTTTACCATGATCCCCAAATTGAATGTTTGGAGCCATCTATAATCACAACAACAAATGCGAACATCCACTCACATGTTTGGTCCGCCTATGTCTTGCTGAAGCATCCGGTTCATGGAGATCATGAGTTCCCAAAGCCAGCTGGTGCATCAGCTTGTCTCCCATGGTAAGTCAATTGTCATCAATGATCTGTAGGCCACAGAATGTCATACTGTCATACTAACACTCTTGCAAACAGGTCCATGTGATATTCCTGTCCCAGAGAATGGATTCTTAAGCTCTATGCAATTGTTCACACACATATATTAATAACAACAACACCGACCGGCCACCATTGATCACCACTTTTGTTCACCACTATTGGCATTTATTATTCTTCGTGATGAACAACTCCAAGTAACATCCGGTGGGTGATTTCAACTGTATAAAATACTACTTCTTAGTGACCTGAAATCATAGTCCAAAAAATGGAAAACTAACATAACCAACATAGCACCTGAAATCATATTCCAAAATTATGGGTCATGGGTCAACAAAAATACGACCCTTGGCCTCGGCATCATCTCCATGGAAAAATCCTGGGCATTGGTAGACTTCGCAGAAACAAATGGCCAAAAAATTGTCAACGCCAGTCATCCAACAATTCTGAGGTGTCAAAAATCACACATCTTCAAGGCTGCCAAGGTCAGAGCTGGTACCACGCTGCCATGAAAAAATGATTAGATGTACTGACTGTTTGTCAAAAAATGTCAACCACCATGGGTATATAGTTAAGCCAACAAACGGGTGAATATCTGCGGGAAGGCCACCTGTCGAGATGCCCTTTATGGGTGGTGATGTCCCTTGTTCACAGTTTCGTTTTCTGCCAAGCAGCGCAGGACTTCAAGTCAACCCAAAATGATTATTCCAAACATGTCCAACCCCATTTTTTGTGAATTTACCGACTTGGTTCTCAGAGTTCTACGTTGTGGAAACCGTATGAAATAGCTCCAGACCTTTGTTGTTTGTCACCTTGAAGATTCTCTCAGGGACCGAGTTGCGTGGGAGTTCGTTTCGTGCGCAACGATGTGCTTCCAGAAAGGAAAGAACCTGAGCCGATTGGATCATTGGATGCCTTCAGTTTGATCGACGATCCACGGGACGACCAAAAAAAGCGTGCTACCAAGGGGCGCAATAGGCTTTCTGCATCATGTCTCCCATGGAGTGCTCACCCGTGAGTTTACTGAAAATACCAGGGCTAGTCCTTAGTCTCTGCTTGGAGCACCACGAAGTGCTTGAGGGTTTTAGGAGGTTAAAAAGGAAGCTCTTTGGGACATCGGTTGTCCACCGGAACCAGACTGAAACACTGCCAACTCTTGAATAAAACGGCTATACCGGCTATACCATGTACTGTTTTTCAACCTCTAAAAACTAGAGAAGCACGGAAGTTTTCCAGCAATGGTGGGGTATGCAAAGAAACAAAAGTGTGCTAAACCAGCGAAGAAAAACAGTTCTTCCCAGTCAAATTGACTTTCGTGCTGCCAAAAATGCTGCAAATGAACCAATCTTTAGGATCTACTTTACCTTCAACAAAGAATTCATGGGCCTCGCAACCCCCTACCCCTTTAAATCTCAGACTCTCAAAGCAGGCTTTGATACCTTCCCAGTCCTCAGGCATCAAGGGGATTTTGGAAATTTCTGGAGTGAAGCCGTTGATTCCTAAGCCGCAAGCTGTTTTTTTTTCCTGATTTTATCTTTCACAAACCATGAAATTCAGCCGGCGAAAACTTATAAGTTGGATCAACTTGGTACAACCAAAAATTGCAGACTTTGGGTTGATTTGGTTCATTGAACATGTGGGTTGGGTAATTGGAGTGACTCCAAGCTTGGCCCGGCCTGAAAATCGAACATCTGACGTTGTGCTTTCTTGGAGGGCTGAAGCGACTGGCAAAGCTTGAACTTGACCACTAGATGGTGAAACCACTAGATAGATAGCCTAGATCATTAATCCAGTAGTAATATCATCCCATTCTTCGGAATAGAACCAAGACACATGTAAAACAACTAACTAGTGAACATGTGCAGCCTTTCACTTGACAATTTTCAGCAGCAAACTCCATACCCTGTCAACTGTTGTCTTGAATCTTATCTCCTTGGGGCACATGATTTTGGGAGTTGTACTGCCCAAAATAGACCAATAAAGAAGAATAGAACAGAACAGAACAGAACACAATAGAGTAGAATAGAATAGAATTAGACATCAGTACAACCAGTTATATCAAACACACAAATAAAACATGTTGATATATGTAAGTAGAACAAATCAATACAGTAGAAACGTAAAGAACAAACCATCTTGATATCTGTTGATGAATATTTTCTCTCGCGGGACACCTGCACAATGGTGCCAAGAGACCGAGAGAGACCTCACAGGGCAGCTGTCCATGTTTGCATGTCGGAGGCGTGTAATGTCACTGATCACAACAGCGAATTGTTATCAGCAATAATTCGTTCATGGGCATACATACATGGATATATCTATATATTATATCTATAGTGCAATCGCAAATAAACATATTTGAAATTTATGTATAAATATATACCGAGATTTGTGTATACATATATAATCATATATATATATATAATATTATATAATATCGTAGATTTTCACTGGCGGTGGCCATTGCAGGGGCTTGACTTGGTGCTTTCGCTTGCGCAACAAGCTTTCAGGTGAAACCGTTTCGGGGTGTGTTAAGGTGGAATCATCCCTGGCTGACCTGGTTCATGGACGAGAAACAGAGCACGTTTCAAACAGACCAACAGATATGGATTTTCACCAAACAGAACGGGATGGCGATCGACCAACACACGTGATATTGCCAACCGGTGGGTATTTCACATGCTTGCACTTTTTGGTTTCCCACCAAAACCCACTGTCTGTTTGACGTGGTGGAAACACCTTCTTTTTCTCGGAAAACACAACATGCATAGACATGGGTTACAATCACGGTTCCTAAACCGTTACCCAAATAAACTGTTGACAAAAATGCGCTCTATGTTACCATCTATCTGATTTCATTTTGTAGGTCGCCTAGCAAATAGAGCGATCATCCAACTAAAATGATGGCCCGATCAAATAATATACATGGCATGGTCCAACTACCATCACTTGGGATTTGCCTGAGAGCTGATTGTGGCTCTTGAACCCTTGAAATGAAAAAAAAGGTGACCATCGTTCTGGACAACTTGCCGTCAAGGCTATCAATTTAATATGTTCCCCAATTCTTTAGCACATTTCATGTCAACCCTGCACTTGTTGCACTCTCATTGATTAAAGATTGCAGGCCCTACCCCAAAAAAAGTGAACAAAATCATACCTAAATAGGTATGGCATGGGTCCACATCATCAACCCCCACAAAATATACAGTACACATACATAGTACCGAAACAAAAATCGAAATTCAACTCCATTTCCCCCAAATGAAAAATTGGCCAATAACTTTTCGATCTGCTGGTTGCCCAAAAACCACTACTGGATCCATGCGACGTGTTCCCCCAACGTCAGACCCAAGCGTCTCTGCAGCATTCTCCAGGGCCATGTCAACGGAGCTCAGCAGCAAACGTGCAGATTGGGAGGTCCGGGGCACCAAACCTGGCGATATGGATAGATGGCGGGATAGGAATAGAAACCTACGGCGAAGGTGTGTCACAAACAATAATGTCAATCATCATCGTCATCGTCATCGTCATCGTCGTCACCACCACCTCCACCAGCATCAGCATCATCATCATCATCATCTTCATCATCATCATCATCATCATCATCTTCATCATCATCATCATCATCCTTCTGCTCCTCCTCCTCGTCATCATTATCATCAGCATCAGGCTGCAAAAATACAAAATGGTGGAAAGAAGGCTGATATCAACCCTCTGAACGAACCATTGTCTGTCCACGGGATGTGACATGCACCGAGGTCTACCCAATGACAGAATCGAAACATTCCAGGGCCTATTTGTGGGAAAGTTGACTGGTAAACACAGATTAAACTATTTCACACAAACACGCAGAATGAAACTAGATCGGATTTCGTGAGAAACTCAATGGGGATTAGATGAAACCAGAGGAGTCTAAGTTCAGTGACGATTTTGATGGCATGGAATCAGCCGAATGAGCTAACACATACCCTTTGGTAATCAAAAGTGGCTGGCTGGAAGATCCTTTATCTGTGAAGGTTTTGATGGAAACTAATCTATACATGGAGATGTTCCATTGTCATGCTTGATTAGCGGAGGGTACCTATGGGTACCTAATTTCGCAGACAAATCCAGTCTGGGTGATTTCAACTCCTGAGAGTTGATCCATTCGGAAGGGATTTGGAGTCTAAACCCTGACGCGCTGAAACCAACAATTAAAACACCTCCGAACTGTGACTTGATCTGGCCAGTGCTTCAGATCCACTTCTACTTCAGGTGAAGAGCTGGAGTTTGATCTAAACCTCACAGCTCCGGAGAGACCTGCTGTGGATATGCTGTTTACCTGTTTCAACCTATTTTCCCATTGGTTTATCACATGTTCAGTCGCCGCAAACGAAAAAAATCGAAGAGGCCGCCTTGGTGTATCGATGACCAGTAGTGACTCTTCACCTTGGCAAAGATCAAATATGATACCAACTGGGATCAGCTTTGGAAGGGATAGATATATATATATATATAAATAGATTAATATGATATATATATATATAATAAGGGTTCGGTGTGCGCCTTAGCCTGGTGCCAAGGTGTTCACCACCTCTAGGTGGCTGCATTCCTAGGGCCTAAGGGTTTTTGGGCAGGTCTGAAAACCTTGGCCTAACATAATCGCAATTTTGAAGTTTAACGCTAACCTAGAGGTGAAAACCTTGGTCCCAACATTTCAACATAAAACAGCTTACTTCGGGATATGATGCTTAAAACCTTCAGCCCAAGATTCACAAGCCCAACTGTTGCTTAATAACTTGACCACGCTCCATTAACGGTCGATCCAAGCTCTTGACAAAAAACTGTAGGTGGACGATGCGGCAGCGACACAGGTGGATCATAAGACCGAGGTGTAGTTGAAAGTTTCCGAATGCGTTGACGATGAAGTGACTCCACTAATGAAAATATGTAAAACCGATTGCCTGTGAAAACCATTGGAAGATTCAAAAATAGACTAAATTCAAGAAGCCAACTTTCGATTAGTTGTATAATCAATCTAATTTTGCGGAAATGACGCAATCTTGTTGGCGCCCTCTCTTTGCCCCGTGCCCAGGCAGATGGAAAGGGACAAGCAGTTGAAGAGAAGGCAAGGGTTGAAAAACTTGGGTCCGAGAACAGTGCCCGAAGAGAACCAAACAGATCCACACGTTCTTTGGGTCAATGCCTTCTAGATTTGTGTGATATGCTTGTTGACCTGCGGATCCTGGGGGAGGTGGCAGGTTTAACCGGGCCAACCATAAGCACTAAAATTCCAAAATTTCAGGCCAGTTGTTCTTTATTAAGACCCTTATTTAAAATTGTTGTTTTTGAAACATTTTTGCATCCACAAACGGGGGTTGAAGTCCACCGATGTAGCCTGTTTTGCATGGTTTGCGGGTCCCTGAGCTTGCTCCGTGTTTTGGTTCTCCGGGATAAATACCTGGGCCCAAGGTTCATGCATGTTTTAGTGAAAACATCATAATCATCCATTTCCTCGAATCCCGTTGCAGATGCACTCAGGTGCCCTCTCCAGGTGGACGATGCGCCGGCGATGCCGGATAAGAACACCGAGGTGTAGCCGAAAGTCTGGGATGGTTTGACTTGTTTAGGTTTTGTTGGTTTTGTTTTCCCAATCACTGACAACACTGTTTTGGAATGCGTTGACGAAACAATGGCTCAACCAATCAATGTAATCAGTTGTTTGGATTTTTGTCCGCGAAAAAATTGATCTGCGGGAATCAACGGAAGATCCAGTAACCCAGTAGATAAAGAAGTCAAGTTCTGGTTGTTTGCATGACCAATTTAATTTTTGGGAAATGACGCAATCTTGTTGGCGCCCTCAGTTTTTGATTGTTTTTCCGGCTGCCCCATGCCCAGGCAGATGGAAAGGGACAAGCATTTGAAGAGAAGGCAAGGGTTGAAAAACTTGGGTCTGAGAACAGTGCCCGAAGAGAACCAAATAGATCCACATGTTCTTTGGGTCAATCCCTTCTAGATCCTCTGGGGTTAAATACCTGGTCCCAAGGTCCCAGATTTGTGTGATATGCTTGTTGACCTGCGGATCCTGGGGGAGGTGGCAGGTTTAACCGGGCCAACCATAAGCACTAAAATTCCAAAATTTC
>Ga0126342_10010276_pt1 | contig 16742 bp, 13 predicted proteins | sample Cyp1metagenome_FD_92528 | JGI IMG/M metagenome (GOLD analysis project Ga0126342, IMG submission 92528) | Coral microbial communities from Lord Howe Island, Old Settlement Bay, Australia - Cyphastrea 1 metagenome | ecosystem: Host-associated > Invertebrates > Cnidaria > Coral ... | reverse complement strand
GCGTGTCCTTGCTTGCAATCATTCACTTTGCGTTCAACAGGTGTTGCAGCACTCTTGGCATTGATGTTCAGAAGTGATTGCCTCTGCACTGCCATTTCTTGCCAGCGGTGTCAGTGGGGATAAATTTATTTATTTTTTCCGGCAAGATAGACAAACACAACGTCGATCTCACTAAACAAGTAAACCTTTTAGTGCCGGGTGTCTAAGGTTCTCTAATCATCAAGGCAAGACAATTATGGGTGACATATCCATTTTACCAAGTTCTCATGCTACCCTCCAGGAATCAAGAATCGTTGGCTTGAACATCTCACACTTAGTATTATATTTAGCTTGATTAATTTCCCATTAAGACCTCCATTTATAGTGGATTTCACAGCTAGTTATGTTTCATTTGCGGAGGGTAGTTTCATGGTAGTGTGGCTAACGCAGTCAAAACCATCCCCAATATTACCACAAATGGGTGGTATACACTATCTCGAAATTGTAGTTGTAGGATATTGATGAGATACAATCTATTCACATATGATTCATATACAAGGTGGTGCCCCCCAGTTATAAGTTGGTTTATAAACCATAGTAAGTATAGATATATCTACCATAAGCCATAGTCATTGGAGTTATGTTCACCAACTTGGCTTACAAACTGGGGCACCACCTTGTATGTATTTTTTGCACTTTTTTGTTTTAGTATCTGGTGAATCTTGAATGAGTTCAACTTTTTCATTCTGAAAACATACCACAAATGGGTGGAACAAAAACCACTCGCAAAGGTTTGGCAGTGGGTTTTCCACATTAGTTCAACTGAGCCATAAAGAATACCGCTGTTGATTGGTTCTGAAAAAGGGGCTATACTAGCAAAGATAATTGGGGATTTGGATAACTAAGTTAACCCAGAATTTTCATGGGATATACCAATTGTTGGCGATGGGTTTGGGATAACTAAGATATATAATTGGTGGACTACCAAGGGATACCAAAGATTCACCAGTACCCTTTGGTATTTTTCACGCCCTTTGGTATCTCTTAGTCATCCTAATCCACAATTATCTACCCAATTAAGAGACCAATTATTAGTTAATCATCCAATTATGATTTAGATTGTATACATGTGTATATATATATTATACACCCCCATTATCTAATCCCAATTAAATGATTAGTCATAACCAATCAAGATAGTATCTAAAACACGGTTCAGCTGCAATCCCTCCAGTTACAGACCTCCACAGTGGAGAGTACCAGCGACATCAGTGGTGAGAGCATCTTGATGGAAGATCTACTGGTGGTTACCAGCTGAGGGAGGCCGAAACCAAAAGAACATGGGGTGATTTCACCCAGAAAAAAATGGTGACTTTTTGGGATTGCTGATTTATGATAGCTAAGTCATGCTAAGTCGTAAATCACTTGGTTCACGTCTGTTTTTTTTTAGTATTTATGGGGTTTGTAAAGCAACTTAGAACTTGGGGGGCCTCAGCTTTTACCATAGATGTCCTTTTTTCATAAGTCATTGGTTTATTCACAGAAGGACCTCTATTCAATGCAACAACCAATAGATAAGTTTGATAATAATTTATCACATCTTCACCTCTGTGTTTCCTTAAAAGGACACTATCGATGGACACAGTATTTCAGGGATAAACTAGGGCCCTCAATCCGCTGGAACAAACACGTGGATTCCCTTTCCACGAATTGGTGCTATATCTCAGTTTCAGACGCACCTATGTACATGTATATGTACATAATCATATACACTTTCGGAGAATTTCTATAGAGATATTCTGGGATCAGCTACTATGGAAAAAGATCGAACTGAAGTTGGCAACGGGTGACGACTTCGGCACGGATACTGACGCATTACCAATCCAGGTATCAACTACCCGCGGCACTGACTATTGATGGCTAGGAATGGGCTTATGCCCACAAAAAAAGCTGGATTATAGTGGAATCATATGGGATATAATCCAAGTACTAGCCATTCAGAGATCGTCAGAGCGATTTTATGAAAAGTGTCCCCTGGTAATTTAACATGGCTGTGGAAAATCACCATTTTGAATCGGTAAATAATCATAAACGATCTATTTTCATGGGCCACTTTCCACAGCAAACTCTTAAATAACAACAGGGCAATCCATGCCAACTCGGCTGAGGTAGCATGAGCTTTGTAGACCTGGAGGCTGGTTTTTGCGTGGAGTGGTAGCGCAGTCCCACAGCTGTGAATGGGGCTACACCCAACCACCTGTAGACTATCGGCCATGCGGGGCATCACTGCTGGGCATCCGGTTCTTCGGGATGCTACGACCACTGCAGTTCCTAACTGTCAGACCTGTCTCCTTTCCAGGCCCTGGCACATCTGGACGCCGAAGCGTGCCGCATCGGCGATGGCGGCGACACATCTGGTTATTCAACATAGCGAACTGGAAAATGGCCCTAATCGAAATAGATGGTTTACCTATGAAAAATGGTGGATCTTTCCATGGCTATGTTAAATATCCAAATGATGTAGGTTTTTTTCTTTTTAACATTTTCTTCCCACATTAGGGTAAATATAGAAAAAAATGTGGAAACGCCATGAGGAAACCCGTTTGGAAGATGATCTTCATCTGAAAATTGTGCGTGTTCCACTGATTTTTCTGCAGTAAACATACAGAAAGACATTCAGGAGCCATGGCTTGCCAGGGAAAATGGTCTCAAACCGCATCTTCTTCATATCTTTGTTTACTGTACTGTAGGGTAATTGTAACTGAGATAAGCAATCCAATAATTCAATTGAACTTGAGAAATTTTCAATAATCCAATAATTTTCAGTAATCCAGTAATTAATAATCCAATAATTCAATGCAACTGTTTTTTTTGATCGTTTTTTTGGGATCGTTCGCCATGCCGGCGAACGATCCGTACGGTTGAGGTACGTGAAACCTGAGGTGCCGGACCCAGTGTGAGAGCCAACCACTGGGATGTTTTGTAAACGAAAACTGATATACCTTCTGGTAAGCTAACATAGATATAGAAAATGGCCCATAAAAATAGTTGATTTACCGAACTGAAAATGTTGTGTTTTTCCAGTTCGCTAGCTTAAATTACCAGAGGGTATACCACTGGGTGAAATCAAACCACACGAACAGCGTAGCTGTGCACGGATCCTGACCATCGAGACCCACAAAATTTGATCTCAGAGTTGAGCTCTTGAATCACTTCAGTAAGGACGGTGCTTGTTGGTTTTGACTCTCTATATCTATTAGTTAACATAAATCCCAATATTTTGTGTAATTCAAGTATATATATATACTTATAATTATTAACATATGTATTTGTTGGTCAACATATTCATGGCTAAAATGAATCCGAGTTGGTTATGTAACCCGGCTGCGGCTTCGCTCCATGCGCCCGGCTGCGTTGCGACTCGCAGCCTTTGCAGCGCTGGCAGATGCGGCCGCTGCGCGCGCAGCGCGCGCTGCGCGCTGCGAGGGGCTGGCAGAGTGGCTGTATGAATCGGCAGACTGGTCGCCGCCGGGATATCACGTGTGCTCTGGCTGCATGGACACATGCATGGATATATATATACATAATAGTAATATGATATGATAGGATATGATATGATACGATATGATATAAATTGATATAGTATGATATAATCTAATTTATGTATCACTTACGAGTACCAGCAATTGATCGTTTATGTTCCAGTTCAAGTCGGATTTGCGTTTGGACACCCCACTCAGGATAGGATTTATAGGGTTTATAGTAAATCCTCCCAAAATGTTAAGGGTTTTACGATAGTAATTAAATAGTATCTAAGCATTAAATAGTCTGCAATGGTTTTCTTGGATAATTTGCAAGAAATATGATGAGTTTCATGGGCTAGCAAGAAATGGTGATGGGAAAAACCATTGTCAGAAGATAGATAATCTGGTGAATCATTCTGTTTGGTTTCCTCCAAAAATCAGGATTAACCAGGCTTGGCAGTCACTTGCAAACTGGAAGGCGCCGAGTTTGGATTGTCTGGTGCCACCTACAACCCAGGATTCACAGGAGCCTATTTGAAGAGGAACCATTCCAAGTGGGACTGTGATTCGCCCTGGAGTTGATTCTCAGAGAATGTTGCCTCCGGTAAATTCGCTCACACATGTATTGCACATTACTTAGTTTACTTGATTGAAGCTAGCATAACTAAACTAATTGTTCACGACCACAGTAGAACCTAGAACTTTGACAATTGTTGAGACTTTGTGTCAAATATACAGCTATAAAACTATATATATATACATACACACGTATAACATCGTATAACCCCAAACCAGCCGTGGTCTCAATTCAACTGGCAAGCGCGTAAATTTTGTGCATCCTTCAAGCAATCCTCAGGTTGTGCGCCGACAGCGGCACGGGGAGCACCTCCTTTGAGCTCTTCCGAGGTGGTCACAGTGGTCGCAAGGTGGGCGGAAACGGGAAGTTCCTGAAATTGGAAACATACAATATACATGTTATTATATAGGTCATCATATATCTATATATGATATGATATGATATGATATTATATTATATTATATGATATAACATAATATAGTACGATATAACATAATATAATATGATATAACAAAATATAATAGAATATAATACGATATAACATAATATAATACGATATAACATAATATAATATGATATAACAAAATATAATAGAATATAATACGGTATAACATAATATAATACGATATAACATAATATAATATGATATAATATGACAAAAAATACGATATAACATAATATAATATGATATAACATAATATCATATAATATAGTATAGTATAGTATAGTGTAGTGTAGTATAGCATAGTATAGTATAGTATAGTATAGTATAGTATATAGTATATAATATATATATATATATAATATATATATATGATATATATATATATATATATATGATATATATATATATATATACAGTATACATATAGTACACACATTATATATAATATATACATGAATCATATATAGATATTATTATACAAACATATCTATATTTGGTTTCAGTGATCTCTGTGACCACGCGAGGTGCAGTGGGACAGCAAGATCTCCTCCATGCACCTTGTCAGCAGCTCTACAGCCACCCTGTTTCGCTTGGAACTTGGGGAACTCCATGAGTCTATCATGGTCTATAGTAAGCCTTCAAACAGTGATCAACAGTAAGGATATGATTGATATAATCAAAAAACATGAGGTATACTCAAGATAGCTCAACTATCATCAATATACATATATATATATATATATATTTATACATATGTAAACAAACCAGACCAAGAATGAGCTGCTTGCAATTGGATCCAGTCGGACCCTGACACACCATTTTGGAACAACACAAATAGATGCCGCGCATATTCCTTTGACTAGCTATATTTCCAGATGGTCCAATTTTTAGTGGTTGATATGCGTAAATTGACATAAGATATGGACAAACCGCCATTTGTTTTTTTTTCTCTGGGAATGGGGTGTCTATATCTATATTACTTTAATTCAGCTCACAGCGAGCTTCTTGGGGCCAAAAAGATGCCGAAAAGTGTGAGTCAAACTCGGATGTGAAAGTTGGATGATATTTATGCAAACAAAAATCCAGAAGTTTCCCACTTAAAAAGGCATGACATTGGTCTTTTTGTTGAATCCCCATGAATCCCCACTGGCATGACATTGGTTTCCCCTTGGGTTTTTTTGACATCTATCCCCTTGGGTGAATCGACGACATCGACGGTGCCATGAGGTCCTCGTTGCGAAAGCAATTGGAGAAGAAAGCGCACATGGAACCGCAGGAGATGTGGAAAGTCTTGCCCTGGTCGCCTGGAAAAAATGGCTATGCTATGGCTATGCTATGGCTATTTTGGATGGGGAAAAATGCCATCATTTCATCATGTCTGAGAAAAATGGTGGTAGAAAATTGTGGTATCCCTTCAGTTCATAGAGGTCCTGCCATGGGAGGTTCGAAGCTTACTTTCCAATGTTTGCATTGGCTATTTTCAGGGTCAAGCTGTTAAGTTGAGGGAGGAGAACAGGGATTTAACCATCATTGACCCTGCCACTTGGGAAGAGATTCCCCTATGGCCCGTTACCATCATTCCATAATTTCTGAAGACGACGTGAGGTCATGATCAGATTTATATCTTGATTGTTGTCCTTTATACCACCATTATATCCTATTAATTAATTCTCATTATACAACCATTGTATCACATGATACCACCATTATATTGCATGATACCACCAGTTTTCTTAAATGATGGTTAACTCCCAATTACCATCTATCAAGTTAACATAGACTGTGAACATAGACAACGTTTTTATATTGGAAAGTCAGCTGCCTATGATAGCTCAGCCAGTCAGCTGATATGCACACTTACATAAATAAACTGGTGATACCCCATATATTAAGCAGATATTGTCAGTTCAACAAGAGTTATACAGATGAGACGAGAGTTATTCTAACAGTGAATGTAGTCAGATTAAACAGATACAGATATCCCTCTTTTTTAGCTGATTATCATGGTTTTTTTCATAGTGATTATCCGTGATAGTTAAATATCCAGACGATTGCACTTAGTATGACTTATTATGATGCTACAAAAGCAACTGGATATTTGGAATGGACCCTTTCCGAACTGCGGAGATTGGGATCTCCATAATTGGAGACTTTGGAGACTACCGAATGACGGGTATGATTTGGACGAAGAGCCATGGCTATTTCAAAGAAAGAAATGGGTAGCCCAAAATTGATCAACTTTGATCTGGCAAGCAGAAAACCATAGAAAACCCTTCGTGTTTTCCCCAATTTTTGGACTCATCCATGTTTTTTAGGTGTTTCTTTCAGGCCTTTGAGGTTTCGAAACGGCCAATGCTGCTGGAGTTTCAGCTGGTGGATCTTTTGATCCATTGTGGGATGATCGACAATTTGTTACGTAGCGAACTGGAACATGGCCATAGAAATAGTGAGTTTTCCCATGAATAATGGTGATTTTCCATGGTTTCTTGTTAATGTTGACCAGAGGGTAGGAGTTGCTTTTTCCATCTTTTGGGAGGTCCATGATGTCCATTGACATCCATTGACTTAATTGACTTTTGCCCAGGTTACTGGCAGATACCTCTGGGGTCCCAGTGCAGGAGTTCACGGGGGCGAGCGGGTCTGGGCTGTGGCATTTGGGGGTAGATGCAACCTGGATGTTGGGAAAGCCTCCGAAATGTTTTTTCTTTTTTGCCCATTTCTCTTTGCGTGGATTTAGAAGAGGATCATAAAATAAACCTCTATTCTCCCCAGAATGGGTTTAATTATCATCTTGCCCCATCAACATTGCAACGTGCGAAAGGGGGCATGCCGCAATGCCCCATTCTTGGACAACCCGACCTCTCATGGCTTCGAATCCGCATCAAGTCTCCATCCGGGTAGGTTTGTGCCTGTCAGCCTCTTTACACAGTGATTGGTAAGTGGCTTCATGTGGTACACCCAATAGGAAACCATCTCATTGTCCGCAACCATTTTTCAGGTCATTTTACATCATCCAACATAGGCTCAATCATAAAGCTCTATTCGGGATGGTGTTTCTTTTTTCCCGAACTGAATTGAGATATCTCCTACTTCAAACTATAAACTCATATATCTAAATAATTAGATATGGGGATGGGTCAAAACCCATTCTTTTGGATATTTTGGGGAATAATCATCCATTAACCAGCTGTTTCAGGGTATCTAGGGCAACAGGGTTTTGACACTTACTCACTGTCAATCCTCCAGTCGGACGGCTACATCAACTTACTCATCGTTGCTAAGTTTGGCTTCAACCCCAATGCTGCAAAGAACTCATCCATTCAAAAATCCGTGACATGGTTCTGGGTCAACACCCTGTGCTGTAGAGTTCAAACATGTTCAAACCCTAGAAATGCTCTTGAGATGTGAAGAACACTCCTTTTGAGTTGCTTGGTATTCATATGTATTCATCCATTCCCATTTACGCTTTGTCTCAAACCTGATTCAAGGACACCATTAAATCATTTTGGGTTAAATAACTCACCGAGTCAAAATTCCAATTATTGTAATTCTTGTCGGTTCATCCACCAACTCTACTCTTTTGTTGCTTCAATCCCTATTTTAGTTGCTGAATCTCTAAGTTGTTTGTTCAACTCTCATTTCCCTAACCTCAGGGTACCCCCAAATCATCCAAGTCATGAAACCCTTTGAGGAAAACCATGGTTAAAATGGGACCCACATCCCAGGACCTGTCGGCCGTACAGGGCCTTCTCCTTCTCTTCGAGGGCGATCGCTGGGTGTGGCCCGGCATCCGCGAGGGCTTCCAACGGCGCGTGGCGCTGCCGACGGCTGGCGAGGCTCCCCCATGATCCAAAATTGGGTGATGGAACATGACTTAACCAATTTTGGATCATATATGAAATATGGTGGTTTATATCATAGATCCATGATCCAAATTGAAATATGGTGATATAAAATGGGGATGTGTTTTTTTTTGCAAAAAATCGAGTCACCAAAGCCTCCGGTTTTATTTTTCGCCCAGGAGATGAATGTCACTCTGAAGACCTTGACGTTGGACCCCTTGTCCTTCACCATTGAAGACTTTTTCGACAAGTCCCTTGGTGGTTGGGATGGCTGGAGCAGGATGAACCCGGAGATGGAATCTATGGGATCTATGGGATCTATAATATATATTAATATATAAGTCATATAAGATCCCCGGGTTCATAGATATTAATAATATATAGGATATTAGTATAATATGCAATCTATGGGATCTACAAGTATAAGATAATCATAGATAATCCAACAGTTGACCCCAACAGTTGATCTAAACGCCCTTGAAGGATTGTTGAAGGGTCGATTTTTGAGGTGCTCGATATTCGCGACCAAAACGCACCAAAGGGTGGACTGTTGATCAACAGCATGGCCAAGCCCATTTGGGATGATGGAACCTGATTTTCTGCCCTGGCCCGTTATTTGTCTTTGCACGCTTCAATTTCAGAGTGGCTGTAGCCCTTGTTGTGCAACTACTGGTTGGTGGTTTGGAACATTTTTTCTTTTTCCATGTATTGGGAATAATTGTCCCAACTGACTTTCATATTTTTCAGATGGGTTGAAACCACCCACCAGATTAATTGTCCGGTCTTATTGGTTCGATTTCGATTTTCTTGGCTGATGTATCACACCAAACCATCCCAAAATCTGTCGGAAGACATCCATGTATATAATTCCATTGGTTTGTAAGTGAAATCACTTGTGGTTACTGATTGCAAACCGGATCTATAATGATCCCATCACTTTAACGGAACAAGCCAAATCACATTTGGTTACCTATTCCTCATGATTTTTGATCTCACGAAGCGGTGTTTTGACCCGTCCTCAAGGGCCTCCGCAGAGCGCATGATTAAGCTGGCCAAGCCCAAGCTGCGACCAGCGGAGATTATGACGCAAGACTCGCAGAAGGAGAGCCCAAAACAAACAAAGCCACAGATGAAGCCATAGGGTACACAGTTAGGGGACCACTATGTGAATTCAGCAGCAAAAACCATAGATGTCAACCAGCAAAAGTTGGGATAGTTGCAAAAATTGGAGATCTTCAGCGGCAAAGATTTGGAGTTTGCTTCACTCGGTCTAGAAATTGAGGAGTCTGGAGCAAAAATGCCTAGTTTCAGGCTGAGAAAGTCCAGATATTTCCAACCTTGAAAAAGAAGCCTAAAGGAGCGACCAAAAAAATTGAGCTGAAGAGCTAAGCAACGAAATACTAGAATTGTCCTTGAGATGAGAACTGATTTGAGTATGTACTCACGTAACAAAGTAGTGTAAAGTTGAGAAAATCGTAGCGCGTAGCTATGCATTCACATCGTGGAGTCAGATTCCACACCACCTTCTAGTATTTCAATGCAATACGGCGAATAATGGTGAATATTGAGGTATCATGACAATATCAAGGCCATTTCTGGGGTTGGTTGTCATTTATCATGAACAATCTTCATCACTCATATTCCAATTAGATCTGCAAAAAACAGGTGGATGACTTAGACATCCACCTGTCATCCACCCCCTAAAGCATGGCCCCTGCGGCCAAGAACGGCGTTTTCGATGTCAGGAAAACGTCGAAGACTTGGGAGTTGAGGTGAGGACCTGTTGGGAGACCTGGTGACTTAGCTATTCTTGTGCTGTGTCATATGTTGTTGTTGCGTTGTTGTTTCTCCGCCTTTTAAGTGAGGTTGTGCAATATGTAAATGTATATACATTAGCATATATATATATATATATATGTACATTATCATATATATATATATAATGCATCTATAGTCTTACTCTTATTGATCTAATGGTGGGTTGTGATAAGGTGATACGATATATGGATGCAATAACAATGATACATATATGTGTATACGGTTATATATATACACATCATTGGCGGCGAATAGAAGTATTGATTGCCGTACTAACGGTTGGCTATGACATACTATTTCAATATCTAATGATTCGTCATTAGGTAATAGGGCTTTGTTCATAAAACTTCCTCGACCATGTGCCTACCGCATTGCTCGAACACGTGGCGATACGTAGGGACTGGAGGGACTGGTCCATTCAATTTGGAAAGATCCACCATTTTCGTAAAAGGTATATAAATCAACTATTTCTATGGCAATTTTCAATAGCAAACTGTAACAAATTACCAGAGGGGTATCAAATTTTGAGCCCCAACTTGTGGGAAAACTAAATTTTATGGACTTGGAACCTGGAGAAATGGCGAGTTTGGGGTTCAAAGATGTCCCAGCCGCTGGGTATAGGACTTAGTCGTTGTAGTTTACCCCAATCACCACGTGTTAAGTTGATTCCAACTTGGGTACACCACAAGTTGATACAATAAAAACAATGTTTATCATCTTAATTCATCTTAAAACATTGCAAATCATGTTAAATCATGATGATTAAACGTGATTTGCAATGTTTTAAGATGAATTAAGATGATAAATTATTGTTTTTATTGTATCAACTTTTAATCATCTGAAAAATCTGAAATCATCTTGAACATCCTTGTAAATCATTTGAACCTTCCCCATTTTCCCATGTTTTTTCCCATCCCCAGGGCCCCAGATCTCCAGTCGCCGAGGCTATCGCCCAAGGACGGCCCGGACCTGGAAAACGTGGCGCAGCGCAGTGCGGCGCTGGTGCGGGTGCCGCGGGAGTTGCAGGCGGATTTTCGCGTGCTACGGTGCCTTGGTGCTGGAAATCCCTTCGGTGGTTATTTGTGCTGGATCTTCATTATTACTATGAGTTACTGTATATATATAATATATATATATATATATATATATATATTGTTATATATTGTTATATAATGTTATATAATGTTATATAATGTTATATAATGTTATATAATGTTATATAATGTTATTTAATGTTATATAATGTTATATATATATATGAAATTCATGATCCAAATTTTGGGCATAGTATAGTTGAACTTTAAGATTTGAAATTCATCATACTTATAGTTAATATATATATATATACATACAAAGTAATGGGTTGTATTAATTTGCCATCTGACCAAATCTGACCTTCATACAATGGGATTGATTAATTGATTTTGCAGGAATCACTGGAATATACCATCCGGTGTCATCAAACGCGGCTAGCTGGGACATTCCCTATGAATGGAGCTTTATGGCTGGGAAAATCATCGAACTAAATGGGCGAATTTCCAGCAGGCCATGTTTGAGCTATGTCCGTTTCTCGTGGCAGGTGTGGGACTTCGGGGACATTTTGAGGCCCGAATAATTTTTCATCTGCGTGGCAGGCATGGTACTTTCTGCACGTTTCTAAAACCTTGGCAGGCGTAGGTCGAAATCAGAGGTGGTTTCGGAGGAATCAAACAACAAAAAGGTAGGGAGTGAAGCAGTGATAATGAGGAATTCGCCAATTACCATGAGATTTTTTCTTGACAATATGGGATGTGGATAACATTGGATAGCTGATGAGGATTTCCAAACAATCTCAGATCTACTAGTAGCGTTTGTAGGAACAAACATCTACAACAGAGCAGCTGTCCAGCAGCTTTCAATCTGCAGATTCGTTCAGTTTTTCAGGGGTAAATCCCAGTGGGTCATTGCAATGTTCAGTCCATGACCTGGTCGGTTCAGTCGAAGCATATCTGACTTGCAATTGGCAATCAATAGGTTCTTCTGGCGAAAATCTGGCCATGGAAAAGATGATGTGTTGCGCCTTGTTTCGCCGGGGCTGCCTTAAACATCTTGGGAACACCCTAAATGTTGAGTGGTTTGGAACCTCCTTTTCCCTTAGAAAATTGCAATTCGGTTGTACTTCATGTTTGGACCCACTTGTAAAATGGGGAGGACGTGCGAATCATAGTGACCACTCAACTTCGGAAGTGATGAGGAACTCGCTCCTACAACTCCTACAACTCCTGAGATCCATTTTGATCTCCAAAGAATTTACTAGCTCTTTAACTACCAGGAATCATTTCAGTCCTACCACTGTGTTTCCCCCTTTGCTGTGGCGAGGTATGAACCCGGGCAGCATTTTGGGGCACATACCGACTACTACGAGCCGGAAGACTTTCAGGAACAGCCTGAGGTGCACTCCGTTGGATTGAGGATAAGGGTCATGAAGTGAATGTGTTCAAGAAATGGCTAATATTTGTAAGCAATGTCATAACCACCCATATTTTGATGGTTTATTATACAAATCATTTATGGTAAAACTGAGGATGGTTTACTATTGCTTTACTGACATTAAAATTGTTAGGAGATACAATAGTGTATACAGGGATTTCGAGCCATTTTGATGGACATAACAGTGTATCGAGCCTCGAAATCTGCCTGGTGGTATCAGATGAACTCCATTTTGGTCTAAGCGTTCTTTAAGATGGCTTGAAAAAAATGCCAAACGGCTGATATCGCATGGGTTGAAGTAGCACTTATAATAAGTGTCAGGATGGTTTGGGTAGCCGTTGTACATGGCCCCCAGCCACTAGAAGCATGGATCCAGTGATGGTCTGGTCGCCTAACTGGAAGGTACCCTCGATCAACTCGAAGAACCGGAAACCGACTCCCACCGGCGATCAGAAAGGTAAACCCAGAGGACTTAGAGCTGGATTGGAAACATACCAGCAATGTTGTGATCCTTGAAAGATAAATATGTGGAGAAAAATGTATCTTGGTCGACTCAAATTAGTTTGGGAGACCTATGGCCCTATGGCTTGTGGCCCGGAATGTTGCCAATGAACTACACAGTGAGGTGCTCAATGAACTGCAAAATGGCCGCAACTGGTTGGTCACAGTCTATTTGTACTTGAGTTCCTTGGTCGATCATTTTTTTGGTCCGATGTTTTTCCATGACTCTGGCAGAGTCCGACATCGTCCAACTCCCCAAGTGTTGCGATTTTGGGATACTCCGAGAATACAGCTTGGGCAGATTGGAATGGAACATCTTTTTGAAAGCGACTTTGGGTGACCTGCACCAAAAATCACCAAAATATATAGTCTTGGCATGTCTTGGCATTGTGAATGGAGAGGGAGGTAGATCGATGAACACTGTGAGGACATGAATAGATGTGGGATGCCCCAAAGCACTGGTATTAGAGCAAACTTGACCATGCAAAGTCGCTTTCCAATAAAGCATGTCCTGTTACACTGCAATATGCATGTGGATACTTGAAATTGAATTTCATGTCGACTTCCATCATCAATTCAGACCCAAGCCCAATCTATTTCGCTCTGTTTTCAATATCAGCGTCGATATCGAATTCATATCCATTTGGGTGAGTCTGAAAATGCTGTGTACCCCCCAAACGGATATTATTTGTTTTGAACATTATGATCAACCAACAATTTTTGTTTTTTTCCCATCATTTCCAGCATTTCTGTGCGTTGTGTTGTGTCATAGATCCTAAGCTCGAGGCACTGTAGCCAAAGGCGGTGCTACGTGCCTTGTGAGAAGTGGTTGGGGAAGGTAGCGAAGAAGCGACTCAAGCGACCATCCACAGAATTGGTACTTTAGTATACTTTAGTCACGTTAGGCCAGTTGTAAGTAGGGCAAGTAGGGTCAGTCCAGTTACCCTCTGGTAAACTAACATAGCTATGGAAAATCACCATTTTTAATGGGACAACTCACTATAAATGGCCATTTTCAATAGCAAACTGTTAGTTTACCAGAGGGTATAACATGTTTTCTAACTCGGGTGAGCTAACTCACCAAAGCGATTCCTGGGGAGAATCACGCAGAATTGCTGGGAAACTTTACAAGAAACCTCCAATTATTGGACTGCGAAAACCAATGTTTCCTTTATATTTTCGACTAGAACCGATCCGGAGAAATCCATGAAACTGGTGACCTACGGGCCAAGAAAAGGTCTAGATTTGACCAAAGAAAATTTGGCTTTTCAGAAAAACAATGGGAATCCTACAAATATAGTCAACAAAATACAAGTACAGCAAAGATGGAGCTATTTTTTACCAAGAGTAGCGGCAACTACTACTGCTTGGCGTTTTTTTGTGGGGACAACGGTCTGGCAGTTTCAGCAGTTTTGGGTGCCCCGAAAACATAGGGATTTTGGCCCAAAAAGAAGGTGTCAGACGGTTTTGCGTTTGATGCTTGGTTCGATAGAGGTGATCACAGCCGTATGCCATTGACAAGATTTTCACATTTTGATGGTTTATCATTTTCCTCCCGAGACAAAAATTGCGAGTAGACCATTTTTTTTGATATTTTTTGTACACACCCAAAAAGTAAAAAATACCCTCTGGTAATTTAACATAGCTATCGAAAATCACCATTTTTAATGGACAAATCATAGCTATGTTAGTTTACCAGAGGGTAGACATCTGACATCTCCAACGAGCAGTTCCTTCTTTCGCAACTGCAGCAAGCCATTTGAGTATTGACAGAACTGTTTCCGCAAATTCATTCCAAAATCTATGTATATTCCATTGATATATTACATAGATTACTGGTGTGCATTCCAGTATATAATTACATATATTTTATATTACATTTTGGAATATCATATTCATATATATTGTAGATATATTACTGGTATGTTGTACTTACTGCTACACATTCCATTCCCAACCGGACCAGGCCATCCCAGCTTTGTCAGAGGCATGGGCCGCAAAAGAATCACGATACATGTCTAGTTTTCTAGGGACATGTAAGGCCAATGACATGAAGGGAGACTTTTGGTAACAACTAGGCTTAGTCAGGCTTCTTGAATGTTATTAGATATTTGGTTCACAAACCCAACAGAAGCTTCAAGAAATTTCAAAAAAGTCATCAGATACTTGGCATACTTTGAGGAGTCCGGCTCCAGAGCCGCCCACAAGGTATTTCCCCAGCAGCTACGGTGGCCCGTTGCCCTCGGACGTCTTGAAGTGTGAGGGCCCAGCGGTGAAGCCCCGACGAGGCGCGGCGGGGAGATGGTTTTCTGCGGAACATGGTGAGATTAACAAAGACTGATGGATTGAGTTCCGATCCGGAGAGCCACCCAAAAGTCGGATTCGAGTCGGTTTCGGGTTTCGGGTTTCGGGTTTCGGGTTTCGGGTTTCGGGTTTCGCTGGTCGAAACCAACTCTGCAGACCTCTCTCCGGATCACGTCTCGATGGATTCATGTGGGTAAAACAATGCCATTTTTACCACCCATTTTCCTGGGATGGTAAACATGGCATTGTTTTACCCACATTGCTGCATTCCCATAATAGTTGGTTAAAGCATGTTAAATAGCCATTGTTAGTTGGTGAAGCGCTCAAGAACAAGTTGGTGAACACCAGGAGAAACTGCCGATTTTGATCCAAGCCACTAGAGACAGACATCTCTCAAATCCGGATTGCCACTGGATGTTAACCATGAGATATTGATGGATATTGCTCCAAGGTTGCCCAAGGCAACGTGTCAATAGGGCTCTGCCAGGAAACTCCCCTAAACCAGGCTTTTGGATGGACACTTAAATCTTGAATCTTCAGGCCACCCCAAACGTTAGGAAAGCTTGGAGAATGTTGGAGGGGTAGTTTAATTTAATGTTATCATATTCTTTCCAGAGATGGAGGAATGTTTTCTACCCAAGAAAATGATTGAAGCTTTTGCAATGGAAACGTCATCATATGAGCTATAATCCTATTTCATCCTTTGAAATTTGAAAACACATTACCCTCTGGTAATTTATCATAGCTATGGACAATTGCCATTTAAAAACGATTTACCTATTAAAATTGCTGGTTTTCAAGTTCGCAAACTGTGAGTCATTACCAGGCCGGGTGCCCATCATGAAAGTCTTTTTGTCTAGATAAGAACAATGCCATGTGGACCTACCATGTGGGGATGGTTTCAATCCTACCCATTTTATGATGACTTGGAGGGTTTACCACAGTACCCTCTGGTAATTTAACATAGCTATGGAAAATCACGATTTTTAATGGACAAATCCACTATAAATGGTCATTTTCAATAGCTATGTTAGTTTACCACAGGAAACATTTCCAGCGATAGGTCGTGCGCTGATGTTCTACTCGCTGCATCCAAACGGGCGCCCCAATCTGTCCTCGATGCACGGTGCGTGCAAGGTGCGGATGGCGATGTAGATGGGATGCGGTAACAGCAGGACCACAGATGCAATGTAGTAAAGACAACAAGAATGATGATGATGATTATTATTATCATTGTTATTTGTATTTTATTTTTTTATTATTTTTTTTTTTTTTTTTAAATT
>Ga0126342_10010275_pt1 | contig 16742 bp, 15 predicted proteins | sample Cyp1metagenome_FD_92528 | JGI IMG/M metagenome (GOLD analysis project Ga0126342, IMG submission 92528) | Coral microbial communities from Lord Howe Island, Old Settlement Bay, Australia - Cyphastrea 1 metagenome | ecosystem: Host-associated > Invertebrates > Cnidaria > Coral ... | reverse complement strand
GTGTTTTCTGGCCACAGACAAATAGACTGCCAGCAGTTCCAAGATAGATAGCTAGACAGATAGAAAGACAGACAGACAGACAGACAGACAGATAGATAGATAGATATATATATAGACAGAGAGGGAGAGAGACCAGAGAGGGAGGGAGAGAGGGAGGGAGGGAGGGAGGGAGAGAGAGAGAGAGAGAGAGGGAGAGAGAGGGAGAGAGAGGGAGAGAGAGGGAGAGAGAGCGAGAGAGTGCCATTTAATGAAATTTAGGGGCAGGATGGGGCAGGAATTTGTGTCGAGCGCTGTTTCTTGTCATGTTCCCCATCATTGCCGTTCTTTTCCTTTCATTACCCTTCATTTCCTTACATTTCCCTTCATGTTCCGTGCATTTTCCTTTCGCTGTCCTTTTTTGTTCTTGTCATCTTTCATTTCTTTGCCGTTCTTTTCCTTATTTCCTTGTTATTTTTCAATGGGTTTCCCTTTCTTCAAGGTATTGGAGGCTCAGAGTGCCATGTCATGGGGTCTGGGGACATACACGCGTAGACATAGATTGCACATGAGTCCACAAAATGTCACAATTGTTTATCGTATAGACCAATCAGGCCTTGGCAGTTTGTGAGTGCTAATCTTGGGGTTCCCCATTCTGGTTTCACTTCTGCAGGATATTACAGCTTAGCCGAGATTTGATAGTTTCACATTATATATATATATTTATTTGAAACTGATGGGAAATTAGCATGTTCTGCAGGTTTTTGTGGCATTTGTTTGGCATGCGGCCGATTTTTTAAAGACATGTTTTTAAGACATTGCCTGAATGATTTTGGGCACATGACATGGCCAAAATTTTATGTTCGTGAATTCGCACTTTTCCCATGTCACCTGGGGGATCCTGGGTCCAGTACAAGATTTGGGTCAAAATTTTGGATGTGTCATCCGCCCCGTCGGATCCATATAGATGCCTATGTCACCACCCTAGTATATCGGTTTTGACATGGAGTGTTTTTACTTTCGTAGAAAACATTTTTTTGCTTGTAGCTTGTGCTTCCGAAGCAAGGGTGTCCCCGCGGACAGTGTTGCGCAACGTGCTAAATGTCTGGTGGTCCTGAACATACTTGCTCAGGATTGACAAACAACAATTTTGCCATGAGACAAATGCAAACCAAAAAGAAAAAATTAGAGAGATATGCGCACAAACTGTTGTGATGTCGTTCGTTTGCCAACGATATTTTAATGTCTATTTCAATGCGTTTAAGGGATCCCCACTTTTGAACATTCCCCTGTGGCTTTCCACACTGCTACCAGCTCAGTGCAGATAGCTATTCGTAAGCGGGCCCAGATTAGATGCAATTGTGCAGGTTAGGGATTGCCTTGGCCCAACCAAAGCCGACTGGGGTCAAACTTGACCGTCCTTGGCCTTCAGTTGGGTCGAACACGGGCCGATGTGGGCCCAACTTGGGCGTAATTTCCGCGAAACCAACTTGGCCCCAACTTCTGCCCCATTATAGGGTCCAACCGGGCGCATCTTGGGCACGTTTGGCCTGACTTGGGCGCAAAACCGTTTCTGCTGGGCCTCATGCTGACGAAAAGACTATTTCAATTCAATCTCTTCTTCGCTGCTTCTGTTTGTTTTAACCATCTGTGATCAGCAACCCTTGCCGGCACCTGTGTTACAACTCCTTTGTCATAACTCCCCTGCAAGAAGTCCTCTCTAAAAAACCGTTGGCGGAGATAATGTTCGGATGTCAACGTTGCAGCTGATGTATATATGATGTCGTATAAAAGTTTTCGCCGGAAATTTCGAAAACGATTCAAATAACAAACCTTAATCGCTAACAACTGAGCGAGCTGACTGGCTACAAACAGTTTCCACAAACTAACCCGCAACGCGCGAAACCAACTCGCTCATGGATTCACCCACCACATGCAACTGAAAAACGCCGATAAAGTATCCAGCAAACCAACAACCCGTCTGATGGCCACCTCTGAACCACGAAGTCCTTGGCAATTTCACGAATGCGTTGCTGCATTCTGCTTCTAACGCCGCCCCACCGAATTTGTAATAATGGCCACCCAATGCTCCAACATGGTCCAACCAATCCATCCAAATGTGAACTTTACTGTGCCTCACCATTTTGTGGGTACGACTCCTATCATGCCCATGCTGTCGATATGAAAAATTAATTGAAAACGCTTGTGCGTGCTTTGTCTGTTGTCTGCTAGTCTGTGTGTATGGGTTTAAGGAATCCCCGCTCCCGTTCCGCATTCTACATGGAAAAGTGACTATCCAATTTATACGACTTGGTACCTGGATAAAGTCGGCCCTCCTCAGAAAAATCGTTCCTTCATGCTATGCCGATGCGGGTTTGCATTGTGGAATGTGTAGGTCACAGCGCGACATCGTAGATTACTGTTCTTATTTCGTGGTGTGCGCGAGATTTTTCTTTAGATATGTAACATTTGTACGTTTGTATTGCTAACATGGAAATTTTACGCTGCCTGGCTTGTTTGGCTCAGATGCCATTAGACGAACGAGAGTGAGGATGGAAATTTGCCATTGACCTGTATGTGCGCAATGAATTGTTGGAAAGCGTGTTTATCTTAGAGTGTGCCCAAGCTGGCGGGGACCGGGGCCCGCAAGCCCAAAAGCCACCCAAACTAGAGACCACCAACCCTCCGGCTCCAATCTTTGCTTCTCTCCGGGCGCCCCTTGCCGGGAACGGGGCCCCTATATATAGGAAAAACCCGTCTGTTGCACTCCCTTGGGCTTCCTCTCTGGCTTTCTGGCTCTGCTGCGTCTGGCGTGCCCATGCGGGGGGGTGATTTTTTGGGACAAAGGGTGGGTTGCACACAATCGCCAAGTACGACCAAACCAGTGATCCAATCAATCCGCCCTTCCACCCAGCTAGTTTTGTCTCGGCTTTTGGTTGGTACTCCTCTGATTGCGCGTTTTCTACACCGCAGCTTTCAAAAATCTCAATATTTGTTGTCCAACGCCCAGCGATTTTCTTCACTCTTTGAGGCTCGTTTCGTTTGCTCTGCTCTCTTCCAATGCAATTGTTGAACGCAATTTGGTTTTGATTGTGCACATCGTTTTGTTGGTACCCTTCAGGATATGGCGCTCTACTTTAAAGTTGGCACTTTTGATGAGGCCGTTCGAAATTTCAGCTTCAGTGTCGCTTCCATTTTCCGAGCATTCGTTTTTTGCCATTTCGTTTTGTATCAGCCAGGTCGACTCTTTCGAGGTGGGTACCCTGTGCCGGACAGTACATAGATTGTCACATCAGTCAAATCACGTTTAAAAATAGTTCATCTACATGATCCTTCTGGACAATTCATACATGGTTCTCTTCCTGCTGTTTGTGACAGCACTTTGAATGCCGAATCTGGATCCCGCATGCATATGCAGGTTGTGCAGTACATAGCTTCCAACCTCATGATCTGGAGCGGGCGTCCAGCGTGGGTGGATATGGCTGACGAGGTCTGCTGTCGTGTGCCCTCTCTCCCGGCACATCCGGAAACAATATGCAGTCACTGTTCTGAGGCTGGAACGGTTTTCTTGTGTTAATTCCCTTTGTTGACACGAAAATATAAGAACATGCTTTCACACGGTTTGTGATACATTGCGGTCTATGACAAAAAATGGTGGTTGCTGTTTTCCTTCCATGACTGTCAGCTTCTGAGACTGCGGCCAGGACTTTGTTGCTGCCATTCCCGCCGAGGATGAGGACGGATTCACTGCACCCACCTTCATGTGCTCGAGCCTTTTGCAATTGCCCTGTACTCGCATCGGCCGTCCCCTTGCACGTTGTGCGCGGTGAAATTGTCGGGAAGCGGACAGTACAGCCGCACAGGTCTCTCAGTGCGCTTCGTTTTGGGCGGCGGAAAACATGAATGGAGGAAACTGTCATTGCTGTCGCTGTGAGGAAGCTTGCAACGAGAACGGCGGAATAGCGACGACACAGGTGAAGCAGCTTCCAGAAGAAGAATGTCGGAGTCCTGCAGAGCAACAGCTGGGAAAGGAGAACAGTTGCTGCAAAGAATAAAGGAGTGCAGAAAACGCAAAATGTTTCAGCAAGAAGGATAAGCGAGAAAAAAGGTGAGGAAACGGGACAAACCATTTGCAAACGCTGAAAACACGAGATGCAAAAGCCCCCCCGGTCATCGGCGATGATCCATTGCAGAAGGACAGTCAAATCGTCTTGGGCGGCGACAAGCGCTACAGACTCCTGCAAAGGCGTTCAAGTTTAAATGGCAGCATGCTCCAAATCAAGCGGCCAGAGAAGACAGTGCCCACGGAAGACACGAGCACATGAAGGTGGGTGCATTGAATTGGTCCTCCTCATCGGAAGATATGGCAGCAATAGAGTCCTGGCAGCACACCAAACAGCCAAACTAAGCAGACAGGATGGGAGCATGCATTCACAATGAAGTCGCAAAGCTGCAACAAACCAAGCTGTCCTGAGCGGCAACAGGGGATACAGAGTCCTGCAGGCGCAGATTTTGGCATCTCCTGGCAGGACGTCGTGCGCGAAGTTTTGAAGCTGATGGTCGCCCATGGTGATCTCTTCACCGTGGCTGAAATTTTGGCGGTTGCTTCCGCGACAGGTCCACGAAACGCTTGTTCCAGAGCAGCGTGGCTGTCAAACCATCACCTTTCATTGCTGTCCCAAATGGGCGCATTGTTCCCGCGAGGCATCGCTGTGCTTAAATTTGAAATCGACCGGGCTTTCATTCAGTTTCAAGGCGATGGAGATGTCCGCGTAGTTTCCCACCTGCCGCCCGAAGGCGTTTGCATTCTTGGCTTCTTGACGCAGCGCATGTATCATTTTGTGTTGCTTCAAGGGCGCAACTTGGCTTTATCTTCCTCTCCGGCTATGGAGCGATGATTTCATTTGTTCTGAATGCCCGCTCAAAAAAAATCACTGATAACACCCATGTCCAGTCTGTTTCTGGCGGGGGCATCAAATTCTACGTTATTGTGTCTGCGCTTCCAACTTTGGTCAGATAGCTGCAGTTTCATTTCCAATGTCGCATTTTTGTCCCTGTTCACCGTCTGCTCACCTGAATTTCATTTCGGCGCTAAGCAAGCGAAAAACTCCTTTGTTTTCTTGGCACCATTGCTATTCTCGGCTTTGCGGTGCAAATACTTGGTACACAAGTCCCAGTTCTCGAAGCCCTCCAGTCTTTTCAGTAGATCTTTCTCTGCATCATTCTAGCTTTTGCGCGCCTGCTCTGATTTGGTCCTGCTAGTTGGAGTCTTTCCCGCAGAGCGCTTTCTGATTTGTCGGCGCTGCTGGACCCTGAAAGTGAACCCAGTGAATCGCAGCGTGCCAGTGCTGCGAAATTTCATACCCATTGCAGACAAGGTTGTTCTCCCGTGCCTTTCCCCACGCATACAAATTGTACATGTGAAGTTGCTGCCTTTCCAACCGATTTCAATTCAGAGGAAACATTCCCCGTCGTGTGCCAGAAGCAAGCCCAAAACTGTTGCATCTTCTCTGCCAACGGAACTCTTGGACCGCTTGTCCGTGGATGTGCCCCTCAACGGCTTTGTTTCCCTACACTCGCCATCGCAGCATCTGCCTTCATTTCCAGCTTTGCGCAAGAACGGAGTCCGTCAACCGGTGCATCCAACACAGCCGCGCCTTTTGCAAGGCACCTCTTTGAGCGAGCTGCTTCCGTATTTTGACTTTCTCATCGGCGGGTCTTTTGCCTGCATGGTGCCAATTAAATTCCATGATGCCCCTCTGCCCTTGGCATCCGAAGGTTGCTGTTTCAGTCTCGCTCTTTCACGTCAGCAGATTGGTGCTTTTAAGGTTGACTGGATTGTTTGTGGCTTTCACCTCTGCTCCATTTCGCTTGCCACATGCAAAGTTTGTGGCGGGCTGCTGATTTTTGACTTGCCGTTGCAGTGTTACACTTCCGGCTTCGTATCATTTGCTGCTGGCTCTTGCACGTGCCTTGCGCCCCTTGCGATCACAGATCGCTTCTTGGACTGCGCTTCTAGCAACCTTCAATGCCATGCGATTACCTTGCAACCTTCCTGCGATGCAGTGACCTTGGAGGTGAACACAACCTGCTCTCTGGATTTGGCAACCTTGGCCAATGAACTTTTGCACGTCAGCCTTCTTGCAATTCCGGGCCACGCTGATCTGGGGAGGGAGAGAGAGAGAGAGAGAGAGAGAGAGAGAGAGAAGAGAAGAGAAGAGAAGAGAAGAGAAGAGAAGAGAAGAGAAGAGAAGAGAAGAGAGAGAGAGAGAAGAGAAGAGAGAGAGAGACAAGAGAAGAGAGAGGGAGAGAGAAGAGAGAGGGAGAGAGAGAGGGAGAGAGAGAGGGAGGGGAGAGAGAGAGAGAGAGATAGAGAGAGAGAGAGAGAGAGGGAGGGAGGGAGGGAGAGACAGAGAAAGAGAAAGAGAAAGAGAAAGAGAAAGAGAAAGAGAAAGAGAAAGAGAAAGAGAAAGAGAAAGAAAAAGAAAAAGAGAAAGAGAGAGGGCAAACTTGACACTTGACAGACAGACAGATCAATCGAGCGACGGACCGCACAGCTCCAATCACCTTTCGGTCCATCAGTGGGTTCGGTCTGGCATGCGTCGCAACAACTGACCTTCCCTATGGCTTCTCATCTTTGACACTTCCGCTACCACCTTGTGCGGTATTACTGGTAGATACGAATGAAAGTAGGGGGCGATAATGAGTCGCCAGTGTTTGTGATGTGGGTACAGTGCGTTTTTGGGGCTAGAGTCAGGGGCAAAGGGAGGAACATCTTTGATCAAGACGGTGCTTTGTACGTGGCCACATTGCGCTTGCAGATTGTTTGCTACTAAACAAGGTGTAGACAAGAGAGTCCAGCCAGTCTGCTGGTGGCAAGGAGGTGAATGCGTAGACTCAGGATACCACGGTGCGATTATATAAATGGTTCGACCGTTTGGGATCTGGTTACAATGCGCTTCTCGGGGTCAGAGGTGCAAAGAGAAAAACTGCCGAACAGAATGGCAACATGAGCGTGATGACATTTATGGTTGGAGGTTTGCTTGCTGTTTCACAAAAGATAGTATGTACCAGGAGGCCAATGGGTGAACCTTGGGTTATCGATTGCCTCAGACTAGAAGTGGGATGCTGGCTTTCGTTCCCCTATTCTCAGGTTGTTTCCTGTCAACGCATAGAAATTGGACCTTGATTCTACCTTCCCTGCTAGTTTTTGTAACGCACCCTTGGCTTCAAATATATAAGACACGAACAGTTTCACTTTTGCAAGGCAGAGGCGGGAAGGGTGAAAGGAAAATGAGATCGAAAGGGATCGCAGTGCTGTAGGGGATGCTTTCTCAAGAGCTGTAACTGCTTCTTGTACTGATGGGACTTGTGGGTTCGGCAGCTCAGCAAACACTAGGACAAAAAACGTTTGTTTTCTTCCCTCGTTCCAACACGGATTTTTTCTTCCTACCAACAAGGAAGGTAAACTTTTCAGTGGCCTTGGCTTGAAACGGATTAATTTCGTTTCTGATTTTTGTTCACTCGTCGTCCGTTTTTTTGTTTTAACAACTCAGGAGGAATACACTTCACATTGATTGTCGGTTTCATTTTATTTTTTCCCAAGTGCGCCTGCTTCATACACTAGTTGTTCCAAGGGTTGACGGAGGTAGTGTGGTGGGCTGTGGTCGGGTGTAGGCTGGGGCTTGCAGGCCACTGCGGCTACATGATCATGACGCACGCCCAAGTCACGCTAAAAGCTTTTGAATTTACGGTCCATTTGTTTAGAGAATATGCTGGTATGATAGGATGCACAATATCTAGGGCTAGAAATGAGGCTACTTTCCAAGTATATAAGCATGGCCGTGCTGTGTGGAGAACCGGGTTCGAGTTTTCTGCTTTTAGCGGTTCGTCGTTTAATTTTCAAAAAAAAACCGGGTTCCCATTCAGAAATTTTTTTTTGCGAATTCTGCAACTACTTGGTCCGATTCTGCTTCCCGGTGGTGTCACGCAGCTGTTCTTGCAGTTCATCGACTTCGCAAACTGACCAGTGCTACTTTCGCAACTAGGAGGATTCTTCCACCAATCTTTCCCAACTTCCGCACGCGATGGATGTTTGGGGTGGGGTGGGGTGGGGTGTGGCAGTGCAATGAGGTTCGTGTCCATTTGCGCACGCCATCCAGCAGTATCGGCAGGGCAGTTTGTCGAAAGTTACCAACAAAAACGATCTTCACATTTTTAAAACACGATTTTCAAAACACAACCTTCGAGGTTCCAGATCCCAGGTCTAATTGGAAGTTTAAAAGTACAATTGCTGCATTTGACGGTTCAAGTTTGCGTGATTTGTGGTGTGAGGCAAAGAATTCGTGCATGTTTTCGGTATAGTCGCAGTTGGCCGGTGGTGATTGCTTCACCCCACCATGACGACCCTCCCCGAACTGACAGACAAGGAAAGCTACTGTGCAGCACTGGTGGTGATAACATTTTTTTTCTCCGTTGCAGGGGTTTGTCGGTGTCAGTTGGAAACTTTACAACCGTTGTCATTGAACGATCTTGCAATCTTTTGGATGCACCAAGGCTGTTTGGATTCCTTGCGCTCGTTGCCCCCAGCAATACTAGCAGAAATGTCGTTGTCCACTGGGAAATCCTTGCCAAGAGATGCAGGCTGCCAGTGGGCCATGGGAGATTCGGTGCAAAGAAAAAAGTAAAACTGTTCACCAGTTTAACCTCCGGCAATCAAACATATGGCTGGTTGGAAAATTTTTTAAAATGGAATTTTGCCTAGGAAACTCATCTGTAAATGTACGGACTACATCTTATGTCCAGAACTCTTGAGACTTCTGGTTTGGGGCCCTTCAGGCAAATTCGTTACCTGCAACGGAATTTCTGGTGCTCATTATCTTCTCGCCACGATGATGGGGGCAATGCCGATGGCTCCACAAACTGCTCTTAAACTGGGCTTGGGGTTGTGCGTGCCAGAGGCACGCGGAAATGTGGTTGCCGAAGGACACACACACACATGGACATATGTCACATATGTATATATATATATTTATTTATTTATTTCTACGGTATATATACATTTAATATTATAGTGTACACATATGATGTCCATGCAGCCTGTGCATACATTATGGTAGATATGTAGCATTATATTATGTACCGCATTGTGATGTGATGTGATGTGATGTGATGTCATGTGTGTATGTATATATTTATATATATATTCACATGTATTTGTGTAGCGAATTGTAGGGATATCGTATGTACTTTTTGTATCAGCAGATGCATAATACAAACATAACATGAAATAAAATAAACTAATAGAATATAACATAACACAATATATTTTAAAATAATGCAGTGTAACAAAAAATATATGTAACATAGTACAATGTAATGCAAGATAAAATAATGTCAAAAATATGAAATAAAACAATATAAAAAATATGATATGATATAACAAAATATAATATAACATAATATAATTTAAATTGCAATATAGTATAATATCGTATAATATAATATTATATAATTTAATATAAGATACAATATTTAACACAATATAATTTAATACAACACAATATAATATAATGTTGTTTTTTCAATGTAATACAATATAATATAATGTCAAAAAATATAATTGAATATTGTACTACATAAAATTATTTAATTTAAAATGAAATAATATACTACAATTCAATATGAAATAATCTTATTTAATTCAATATCTTTTTAAATTATTGAACAAACATGTGTCCATATGTATGTATACATGTATCCACAATCAATAAATATATATATATATATACATACATACGCATGCATTATATGTTTATATATAATCTTTACTTATTATGCATATAATGTACCTTGTAAATTATATCTACATCTAGATATAGAGTACATATAGGCATTATATACTGCACATGCATTTATATACATCTATCTATCTATCTATCTATCTATCTATCAACTTATTATGCATATAATGTACCTTGTAAATTATATGTACATCTAGATATAGAGTACATATAGGCATTATATACTGCAAATGCATTTATATACATATATCTATCTACCTTTCTATCTATCTATCTATCTATCTACCTATCTATCTATCTATCTGTCTAACTATCTTTCTATCTATCTATCTGTCAATCTAATCTAATCTAATCTAGTCTAGTCTAATACAATCTAATCTAATCTAATCTAACTATCTAATCTAATCTATTCTATTCTATTCTGTTCTGTTCTATTCTATTCTATTCTTTTCTATTCTTTTCTATTCTATTCTATTCTATTCTATTCTTTTCTATCTATTCTTTTCTATCTATCTATCTATCTATCCATCTATCTATCTATCGATCGATCTATCTATCTATCTATCTCTATCTATCTATCTATCTACCTATCTATCTATCTATTTATCTATCTATCTATCTATCTATCTATCTGTCTATGTGTGTCTGTGTGCTTTGTAGGTGAAAATGATGCCATTGGGCTCCAACGGTTCAGGTAAATTCATGTCCCTGGTAGAAGTTGGACATTTGCAGACTGTAGACTTGTTGGTGCTGTATGTTATGTACCAAATTCCCTGTAATGTAGGTAAAACAATAGTAAACCACCCATTTGGGAATGGTTTATACCACCTATTTATGGTGATTTGGGGGATTGTTTATGGCATTGTTTTACATCATTACATCATTTTCCTTGCCACATTGCATCATGTCACATTACATCATTTTCGTTTGCCAGGCATGTGGACAAAATGACGTGCCAGCTATCCTGAATTCCTCCGCGCTGATTCCGGATTTACGCGTTCTGACGATTTCCAATGTGCACGTGTCAGATCCAGTGAAGGGATTGGCAGCGCCTGGTATTCGATTCGGATTCGCGGTGGCAATTGTGATGATTTTGGTGCTCATGATTGCTGTATCTACAGCATATGCATGGGTGACCAACCGATCTCAGGACAGCTTTGTTGAAATTCTGTTTGTCACCGAACTCTGAGAGCAATGAGTTGCAAGATTGCAGGATTCGCCGAACTCAAGGCTTGCAAGAAACTCCACTCTTACTCAGGCATGGGTGTGGTCATGCTTCAATTGCAAAGAAACCCAGGAAAAAACCGTGAGGTCTTGTGCAAATCTTAGTCATTCTCCTTCGGTCCAGGCCTTTTCCCTTATTGGCCGCAGTGGTACCTTGACAAAACTCGTCGAATTGCCACCGTCAGCACCCTAGAACTCTCCCCTTTGTATCTTTGTTGGAGCCTTCCATTGCCCCAGGTCGAAGCCAACTGATTGCCTTAATGGCTTGAGGGTTCTTGCCATGGCCTGGATCATTCTTGGCCATTCCTTCCTGATGCCCGAAGGTGCCTGGTGAGTCAAGAGAGTCAAGCGAGTCAAGCGTCAAAATTCGTTTGGTGTTTGAGGGAAAGGACCGCAGCTGATCCCAGCTGCTACAAAGTTTCAGGTGTATCAGGATACTTGAACCCACAAGACATCACAAGTAGCTGGAACCTGAGATTTTTGCACGCCGCCTCATGAAAAACATGTCATGACATGTCTACATATCAGGCTTTGGGCTGCTCAGTGCTGCTTCGATTAGGTCCATTGAATACAGCTTCAGCTGAGAGCAATCCATTGTTGATGATAATCATCCAAGCCGAGCAAAGTATGAGACTCAGCTTCGACCACTTAACCTTTAGTGCAAAAATGAGATGTTTTGATGGCCAAGGTGTGGACACGTTCTTTTTTTTGTCACTGCCTTAGATCCCACACTGGGTGGCATTCTGAGAAGCTCCTGAGTCAAGTGGACATGGACCAAGGTCCGGATTCCTACTCTCTCACTTGATGCTGAAAGAGCTTCAGCATCGAGGAGCTCATCCATTGCTTGCCATTTTGCTCCGGTACCTTGATTGCAGCATTTCAGTAAAAGTCTTATTATATAACTTTTATGCTTCAGTAAAGAAGCTCAGCGCATCTCAGCACACAGGGGATCAAACATTCACGATGAGCAGGTACTTTCGCCTAACGCCGAGCTTGGCCCTAGCCATGTGCCTTGGGCGGCAAGCATATGCAGCATATGCAGCATATGCAGCATTTGCAGCATGTGCTTGAATGCATGAAATGATCGTGTTTGGATGTTGCAGCACGGCATCAACCAGGTTGGTGTACTATGGAATCCTGCCTTATTTGGCCTTTGGTCCCTTTGCAGCCACGTTACAAGATTCCATTTTCCGGCGCTGTGATGGGTTTAGGCCTCAGTAAAATTTGAGCAGACGCAGTCCTCATGAAGGATCAAGCGGGTTTAATGCAGTACACCCAATGATAAACAATCCATGTCCCTAATGTTGATATAAGACCCACCCATCAAAATTTTGGGGTGAAAATTCTTGGGTTTACTACATCACCTGTTGAGTTCTGTGGCTATTCTTGTCTCACAACTTGCTTGGAGTCAAGGTCCTGGTGGTCAGAGCTGACTTATACGATGACTCTTCGAATTAATTGGCAATGAAACGGCAATTCTTTCCAAAGTTCGCAGCATTCCCACTACCGTCACTAGCTGCTGCACAAAGGAACTTCATCCCATTTGACTCCGACAAAGCTTGCATGGGTTGGACTTGGTATTTGGGAAGCTTGGCGGCAATCCAGGTGTGAATTGTTGACGCCTTGTTCAATTTATTGCAGATCTTGGGAGCAATCTGAAGGAGACGACATGATCTTCTTTCTGCTCGGAAGTGATGCTTGGAAGCAACAGTTATGGCTAGCCATCGCTAGCTTGATCTTGAAGAGAAACCTGGAGTTCGCTTTCCGGCACTGCCAGTGACTGCAGTCTTCTTGGATTCCAGGCCGTTGTACCCATCTACCACAGGAGGAAGAAACTGGGCTGGTTGTTGCTAGTGTTTTTCGGCTGCAAATCTGGTGTGTTGTGTGAAGTTTGGCGCAAACACACAACAAACAAATGCCTCGGAGTGAAGATGAAAGAAATTCATTTTATTTGTTTTCCTCAGTATCAGTGGAGTCTGCACCTCACCGGCTTTCAGGTGCTTGATTGGGCTATCCATGGGAGCCACTGCATGGCTCATTGCGCGATATCATCTTTCGCCTTACGTGTTTGACAGTCACTACACCCAGCAGCTTGTCTTTGAATCTTTGTGGAGGTTGAAGATGGGTCATTAAATGTCCCCATTGAACATCACCCAACCATTTGGTATATGGTCTATAATGGCTACTTTTCCAGGTGATGTCCAATATTCCCAAAATGGGACAGTTACCAACCCCTGTTGAAGAAGCTTGAAACGTGTGGGAGCCAGTGGAGCTGTCATGCTGATCCGACAACTGCCGAGCTATGCCGGGCTACATCGCGGCTGAGGTACTCATACTATGCTTACAGCAAGCCCTACACGCGTGCTCCAGCCTACTTTGTTGGCATGTGGCTTGTCCTCGAGTCTTAGGTGTCATCAGACAGAAATCCTGGTGCATTCACGTTTGCTTGTCACAGCTGTGATTTGGTGCGAGCAAGTGCTAGCAAGATCCCCCAAATGGAAAACCAGTCGGACGAGAGTACAAGAGTAAGAGCTTCCATCGAAATGCATCCGTGGCCCTGTTCGGCTGAGTTCAACAGCCTGGTTCCTTCAGATGTTGGAAAACAAGGGAGTCACCAGAGAGACTCAGCCTTGTGAGCGGCGGCAGTTGCTTGCAACTAGTGCCTCTTGGAAGTGAACATTTATGAGCTGTGCAGGTGGAACATGTGGAACATGTGAAACATGTGGAACATGCCGGACAGACGATTGAACGAGCTTGGCTTTCTAGCGCTGAAATGCTACTGAGCAGTGGCGCAGAAAATCTTAAAAAGAAGTAGGTGTTTATTATGGGGCTGTTTGTGGGGCAGCATTGAGCCAGACAGAATCGAAGAGCAGCCAGATTCACATTGCATTTGGGGCAGAGAGATTGGCTGGACTCCTGGACGTTGGGGTGTTTTCCACCGACACGGGGAGAGTTGCATTGAATTATGAACTGGTTGGTCTCATTCGTGACACTACTGCTTGCTGCGGACGACCATCTCCCATCTAAGTCGTGAATTTGGGTCTTTGCACTCAAGGCAGCGGTCGCTGCTGTTGCCATACTGTGCTTGGTCGTTTTCATTCCAGCAACAGACTTCGGCAAGAGGAAGAACAGCGACTTGGTGAATTGCGGAGTCAGTTTGACTGCGAAATTAATTGCCTTTTTCAACTCATTTCTATGGCCCTTACTGAGGCTGGAACGACTTTGAAAGTATCCTTCTTCTGGACGTTGGCCGGGTTGCATGGGCTTTGGCGTGGGCTGTGATAACGGTCCTGTGCTACTATGGCTGCTCGGGTCAAACCAAGCCATTTTGGGGAAGTGTCAGACAGGTGCTGCATGGTACATTCACCACGTAGCATGTTCCCCTGGGTGCTTCGACCTAAGGCTATTTGCCCTTGACCAATGCTTTCCTGTCGCATCCCGGATGGACGCCATTTGTCCGATTGACCTATGGTGCATACCTGCTCCATCCCCTGGCAGGGACCCTAGGGATTCCTAGGGCCCTAGGATGTGGGGTCGCGATTTGAATGTGAGGTCATCAAGTTGGCAGCCGGGACATCAGTGCAGTACTATACTTTCAGCGGGATGGTTGCAGCCTCAGTCTTGTAGGGAATGACAAAATCAGCCATAGGACGACACAGGTCATGGGCAGTCTCTTGGCTCACGTCTTGGCTGTGAAATCTTGAAGCCTTTTGAGATATTCAAGTTCTTAGTTCCAAGCGAAGAGCGTTGGGTAGGTTGCAAGGCCTGTCATGGCCTGATTAGCCATCAGCTCTGACGTACACCAGTTTGACAGAAGCATTCAACGATTTCCCCCACCTTTGGCATTTCCCTGCACAATTCTCATGAGCTGAGGAAGTCTGCTACCGTTTCATTGGATGCTTGCTTGCAGCAAAGTCTGTCGCATCTAAAAAATTGCACGACTTTTTGGTTCCACAATAGCCATTCGATGTCAATGTCAAGCATTGATGGTGCTGCAAGGAAACTGCTTGACGGCATACGCATCTGCTATTGCTTTATGGTGCTTGATTGAGCGGCCAATCATGACGCTTACCACAGCAGGACATGGCCTGCTGCATTTCGTAGTTCTTGGGTTGTAGAGCATGCCATCCGTGAGGACTGAAACCGCGAGCCATTCGACAGAAGATCGAATCCTCCAATTCCGGACCAGCTTTAGAATCTGCATCTCGCCAACCGACACGGTGCATAAGGGTGCAGCTTTGTGATGTCTCGGCCGAAGTTCGATGATTGTTACATTGTTTGGACGCTCTCCTGATCCCAGGCGGCTGGCACAGGTGAAAGCTGGCACAGGCGGCTGGCACAATGTTCGTATCACCCTGGTTCATGCACCTTTGGAAAGATCTGATCTGGCTGCTTTACGTGTGAATGATATGAATCATATATGAATCATATATGAATCAATCAATGCTTGAGATTCGTGTTTTGTGATGTGTCAAGGCCTTCACGTGGCGTTTTGCCCAGCTCTCCCTGAGGCTACGGCCCTCAACAGTCTTGATAACTTTTCTAAAGGCCTACCCCGGAAAGTTTCGCGACACCATATTGAAACGGAATGAAACAGCTTGCCTTGCTATTTGTTTCCATGTATTTGCCATTTGTCTACGCGTGGCCTCCCATTTCCAGAGGGTTTGAGATGCATTTTGACCTTGAACTTCTGGACATGGAGCCCGATGAAGGAGCACTTGGCTTCACATCGGGCAGAAATACGGAATCGTAGCCATGGCACATCACCTCATAAGAAGTGGCCTGCTTTTAGAGCCCCAAAGAACTAGAGCTGTCAATGGCCAATGTATATAGAGCCATGGAACCACACTGTCACTGATGAGATTTCGGAATTCATGAGAGAGGCTTCCATTAAATCATAGTCATAGTGTCAAAGAATCAGCTAGGAACCATGGATAAATGAAGAGATAGAGGGGATTTGTATGACTACTATGGAGGCTCTTCAGTGGAGGCCCAAAGATGTGCCGGGCGCAAAGAGATCGATAGAGCGAAGCATTTCAAAAGTGTTCCTGTTTTGTTTGTCGTGCTGATGGGGCAGTTTGTGGTTGCATGATTGGGGGTGGGTATTTGTCAGATTTGCTGTTTTTGAGGTACCTAGTACTAGCTGAGTGAGTTGGCAGTTTGGTTCAGATGGTTCAAATGTGGCATGCTGGTCAGCTGGATTCTGATTTCGATACACCTTGCGGGATAGACCCACAGGCCCACAAACCTCGCGCATGGGCGGCACCAAGATCAGTTATTCCAATTGGGGTGGACTTACGGAATCCACCAGCAGCTTGTCAAATCCCATCACAACTTCCTGCGGCACCTGTGGCTGTTCCGCCATGCCGTTAAAATTCTATTGGACCAGGCGGGACAGTTTTGAGCACTGCGCGGAAGGTTGTGTCAGTTTTTCAGCAAGTTGCACCCGTGCCATTTGACCCTGGCAGTGTTCCTGTAGCGATGCTGCTGGCCACTATCTATTTATACTATGTCTCCTGTCAGCATGAACTTGGTGCTGATTCAGTCCAGCTGGACATAGGGCAATGTCTCAAGACCTGGGGTTGTTTGTGGGTTTGTAATCAGCCACCCTCCCTCACACACTTGCTCAGAAACATCTTGTCGAATTACTGATGTGGAATGCATCGCACGTGCACAAACACTTCAATTAAACCTGACAGGAGAAAGTGGATGACTAGGCGTGAGAAACAGTAAAGAAGG
>Ga0126342_10010274_pt1 | contig 16743 bp, 19 predicted proteins | sample Cyp1metagenome_FD_92528 | JGI IMG/M metagenome (GOLD analysis project Ga0126342, IMG submission 92528) | Coral microbial communities from Lord Howe Island, Old Settlement Bay, Australia - Cyphastrea 1 metagenome | ecosystem: Host-associated > Invertebrates > Cnidaria > Coral ... | reverse complement strand
TTTCAGTCCATCAGTGGCTTCGCTCTGCCATCCCTGATTCACAACAACCAATTTCTCCTATAGGTTTCCTATTTTTGAAACTTCCGCCACCGCCTTGTGCGGTACTACTGGTATAACTATAACCCCCAACAAATTCACCCAACAGAACCATTTCTTCACGCGAACAGCGACCGTCATCTCCGCGAAGAGAACCCCCTTGGCGCCCTTGGTGCGTTCAACCACCCCGAAGGCCACGTGGCGCGTGGCATCCTGGGACGTGATTTGGGGTGCCGCCATGGGAAAAAGTTGGGGATCAGAAATATGTTTAAACTGATTTCAGAGAAATGGTGGGAAAAAACCCTAAGATTCTTATGAGCAATCTGGGCACTCAGTTTTTCTTTTACGAAGTGATCTTTAGATAGCTTTGTCTTGTTTGAACATCTAAGATCTTTGAGGCTTCTAAGATGTCTGAGCATCAAACACGGAGTTGAGGATCAACTGAGAAAAGAACAAAGGGATGCAATACTTCTTGAATCAAATTTGGGGGGTTTCACATCCAAAAGGAAACGGGTGAGACTGGGACCATCAAAACACCTCTTCTGTCACCAAAAAATGTGAAATCTTGGGATCTCCTGGGGGTGTTGACACTGCTATAATCATCTGGGATTGGACTTTAAGGAATGAAAAAATAATATTGAAAAATAGTCTCTCTATGTCTCTCATATAGTCAGTAAAACATGGAGACTTGTTCAATAGTTGCGGAGATGTACAAAGCAACAGCAGTGGGCTTATGGCTCATAGTACGTTGTGCAAGCTTATTGGTGGATAGGTTCCTCGTTGCTTGATTAAATAGTAACTTTGAGAATGTCAGTCATCCAGTCGGAGACGTGGCATTGCAACAAGTCTTGTAGACATCCTGGGAAACCAGCAAAACAGAATCATTAAAAGGTGGTATATCACTGACTGCAACCAGTGTTTGCAAGTGCTCTTGGCCAAACGGCTTAGCAAACACATATTATCAGCAAAAGATTGGAAGTATTTGGAATTAGGAGTGTTGTTCTCCAATGTACATGTACATATTAATACACACATTGTCGCAAGTTGCACCTGGATTCTTCATGGGCGACTCTGGCACAAACATCACCTTCTCGCCTGCCCAAATACCTCCATTGCCTATCTCCCCCATCGTGGTGAGACAGAAAATCCACCGATTCTTCAGCCCAACTGCCGATGCCCCGATTGATGGTTGCTAAAAAATCCCAAGTAGTTCCTATTTATCACCAGTCATCACCATTTAACAACCGTTAATCACCATTAATCTAGTTCCTATTAGTAACCACCACTAAACCACCATTAACCACCATTAAACCACCACAGGAAAACCACTCGTTTTGAACGCGGCGAGCATCGATGACCAAATCCACAGCATCATCTTCCAGGCCTTCCTCCTGCACCTCTTGGTCTTCGATCCTTGGTGGTCTTTCGTCATCGTTTAACGAACTGAGAACGTTGCATCTGCGAGCTGCTGGGAAAAAAAACATCTCAGGGTATGGGTCAAAATTTAAGTATGTCTTGGAATGAACCTGGAAAAAAGATGAAATATTAATATAGAATTTAGAATGTATAATGTGGGTAAAACAATGCCATAAACCAGCCATGTGGGAATGGTAGACATACCACCTATAAAAATGGTGACTTGGGAGATGGTTTATGACATTTTATGACATTGTTTTACCCACATTATATGGTACTTAATTCATGTTTGATTTAGGAACTGATAACCAATTGATGTCGGGGTTTTCGGAAAAATCCAACACATGAATTACCGACACCAATGACATAAATGGGATGATTATATAGGTTATATATGGTACTTAAAAGATATAAATGGAATGATGCGGTTGTATGGCACTTGGATGATTATGATGTCATATATGGTTATATATAAAATTATATACATATATATGGGTACTGTAAACATTTATTTTGAAACGTTGAGTTTGTGCATGCCCAAAAAGGGAGAGTTGACAAACAAAATTACCAAGAAAATCTTGAAAATATTTTCCCAAGACTCCTCGGTGGAAGCGCAAACACATTGTAAACACATCGAAAACATATGGTTTTGGTGAGTGATTTGACAATGACTTTGAGTTTCACCATGACTATATATATATAATACCCATATGCTCCATGTATGGAATATTTACATACATTTACCAACATTTGCCCGAACAAAATCACCCAGTTATTTAGGTAAATATACCAGCACCATGGGTTGCATATGGGATACATATTTCACCATGGATTTCACAAATTAGCATATGCCAGCATATATACCAGCACCATGGATCCTATGGGTATATATATATATATATAATACATATATTTCACCATGGATCTCACCCATGAAATCATAGAAATCGGGCCACATTTCCCACCTGGTGAAGCCACGAGACATCAAGGTCTGGGCTCCAAAGGTGTTGTCCTTCTCTTTGCGCAGCTGATCTGTGGAACGCAGTGGACCTCCGGCGTTCCAAGAAATGACCCAAATCGGCATGAGTTGAACCAATTTTTTGGTGCCCCGGAGTTTTCTTTTGAACATTGTTTTTTACACCGTGTTATATCACATTATAATACTTCATATACATATATATATAATGAACTATATATATATACACACATATATATATATACATATGTATATATATATATACATATATATATATAAATATACATGTACATTTATATAATATCAACCACCAATAATGACATGTCAGTTCGCCTGTTCTACGGCACCTGTTCAGCTTATGGATACCGAACCGGAAAATTGCCACCGGGACCAAACTCTCCGTATTTCTGCTACTTTCTCTGGTTGGTGGTTGACCTACCCCAATGGTTAATATACTGTTAATATATGGTTAATATTAATGATTATGATGATGGTTAATGATGGTGAATAACTATAACTGGTTGGTGGTATACCTACCCCTCTGAAAAATGATGGACTTCGTCAGTTGGGATGATGATTATTCGCAACTGAATGGAACGTCATAAAATTCCATGGTTCCAAACCACCAACCAGTTATTACGTTTAAATGTACATCACACACATACAGTATCGAAGCATGGATTCACATGTCCATGCATTGCTGGTTTGCTTTCTCACCGCCATCGCCCCCACCCCATTGAAAAGTCATAGAGATCCCTCACATGTTACATGTCTATCTTTTTTCCAATCTAATTTGTTTCTAAGCTCACTCTACAAAAACATATTTATGAATTGTCCATAATAATCCCGAACACAACATCCCATATTCCAGGTACATCCAACCAACTGATTTTTTTGTTTTAGTGACATGTTCCTGTAATTTTAGATGTTTGTGGCAATCCTTGCTTCCCATTAAGAATATTTGAAACAGGGATTTCCCATGGATTTTACCTCTTATCACTTCCACACCGTTTCGTATCAGTATAAACATGGTCTCTTCTGTGTCCTATTTACCTTCCGGTAATCAAACCTGGCAATTGGAAATACCCCAAAGATAGAAGGCTTTTATCATAAAATCACCTATAAATGGTGGATGTTCTATACAATATATCCCATATTTCGTACCCTCTGGTAAACAAACATAACTATTGAAAATGGTGATTTATAGTGGATTTACCCATTAAAAATTGTGATTTTCCGTAGTTTTTTGTACATTTACATTTCTGAAGTATTCCCAAGCTCCCATCCCACTAACTCCTCCCATCATTCATGCTACGTAACATGTCGTTATCCCGTGATGTTTCCGAGTTACTTGGTGGTTCATTGGGATAACAATGGCTACTATATATGGATACAATATGGATAATATATGGATACTATATGGATCATATATGGAAACAATAAATGGATCATATGTTAATATATGGATTACATGTATCCCAATTATCCCCTATTTCTTGTATAAATCCCCTGACCCCACCCTCTCCCTTTCATATTACACACAACCAATATGTGTGTAAAAACCCTTTTCTAAAACCCGTGGTTTCTGGGGATAGGACTAGCTGCCTAGCTCCTCTCCCCATCTTCGTAATCCCTATCATACATATCGATTATGGTTCGTTCTGCATACCCTCTGGTAATTTAACATAGCTATTGAAAATCACCATTTTTAATGGGTAAATCAACTATAAATGGGCCATTTTCAATAGCTATGTTAAATTACCAGAGGGTACATCCCATTATATTCCCTATATACATAAGTGTCAATGTGTGTCCAATTCTTTGGGTTACACGGTTACACCATCAGGCCCAAAAGCGTGACGCTCGTCACCACGTGGCCCCTATTACCATTACACAAGTTCTGAGTATAGAACGAATAACGTTTTTTCCCACTAAGTATACAATTGGTTACGTTATATTAGTATGAATATAATTATAAAAGTAATAAATATATGTTTGAATAATGAATACTATAATAACTAAGTCTATAAATATATATTTCTGTGTAATGACTAAGCATTATATACATTGTGAACATTAGATAACAGGCAAAACAACTAATTTTTGGCTGGTTAGTATTTTTTACCATTGATAGCAAAAGATTCAAGTATCAGTTAGAGTTCATATCTAACCAGTTGGTTGACCCAGTATATTGCAATAGAAGTTGACCCATATCCCACATATATCGGGGAAAATTATAATATTTCACTAACCTGAATCTTGCGGCCATTTGGGGATGATTTCCCTTATTAACCATGATTCCAGGTTTCGGTCTCAGTGAGGTCGTTATAATTTACCCAGATATGTGTGTTTAAGAGTCATTTCCATAAAGGATATTGATCATCTCCAAGATACTAGATAGTATAATCCCTAAACTAATCATCAACCAGCCGGGTTTTTTCTATCACTTTTTATATATATACACACGTACACATATACACACATATACATACACACATACATGTATATATATATAAATATTATACATATATATACACATATATATATATATATATTCAGATACCCATATATATATATGGGTAAATTATTATATTTCACTAACCTGAATTAAGGCCATTTGGGGATCATTTCCCCTACTAACTATGATTATAGTGAGGTCGCAGTGAGGTCGTTATAATTTACCCATATATATATATACTGGTTGGTGGTTTCAACCCCTCTGAAAAATATGAAAGTCAGTTGGGATGATCATTCCCAATTATGGAAAAATAAAATTAATGTTCGAAACCACCAACCAGTAATAATCAGCGTATATTAATAATCAGTGTAATGTGGTTATAAAACAATAATAAACCATCCCCTAAATCACCATAAATAGGTGGTATAAACCAATCCCAAACGGGTAGTTTATTATGGTTTTAACCACATTATGTGCCTTGCATGGAGCATCTGGGTTATGACGTGCATGGATATCCCGACAAAAGGTGGCTCATCTATTTTTGGGGGTTTGGGAAGTCATAGGGGTACCTCCAAATCCAGATGGGTGGTTTATCACATGGTTTTAACCACATTGGATCCAACATAAAATCCCATTAGATCCCATGAAATCACCACTTTTCATGGTGAAATCACCCCAAAAATCCCACAAATCCAGCGTTAGATCCCATAAAATCCCATTAAAATCCCACAAAATCCCATTAGATCCCATGAAATCCCATTAAGTCACCCAGATCCGGCTCCGAGTTATCGCTCTCCGACTCCGCCGCGACGTCGCCCATGGACACCGTGGCCAGCTGCCGCCGCGGGCGACGGCCCCAGGAGGAGCTGCCGGGGCCCAGCGCCAGCGACAGGTCCTCGCTGCGCAGCCTGGCGCGGTTCCAGGAACATGGTCCACCGAAATAGATGGGAAATATATGGGACATACATATGGGATATATATATAATTATTTGTCATTTGCCATGTTTCTTTGTATGCGACCGAGCAAGGACTCTTGCAGTATTGTGAAATGAATATATATATATATAATTATAACACATATATAATGATTAATGTATATATAATATTTTGATCTCGATCTTTCCATCGAACTAACGATCTATCTATTTTAGGATCAAAACAAACATGAAGATGTGTAATTATAGAAAACACTGCCGAAAGCATTTGTTCCACGCTCCAAACATCGTCCCACGACCAAGTGCTGCAAGCAGGAGACTTCATCTCCCTGGCATGCACCATAGCATCTCGCTTCTTCTCATGCACTTCCTGGGGGAGGACTCCAAGGGTTTCTGAAAAATGACCTGGTGGAAAGATGTCCAAGTGGCCAGGTCGTGTCACAACTGGGGGTCACAAATGGCCAGAGACCCAACATGTAAAATCTCTTTGGGGCCCAATGCTTGCCATTGTCACGTTGAACAAGAATAATTAGGGGAACTCGGTGTTTGTTTTGGTGTTGCTCAAAATGCTTCTGGATAACCGACTGCAACCCACCTACACACATCCCAAATTCAAGCCTAAATGTGCGACCTGCAACCTGAGATTCCACTTGGGCTCATCTGTCATTTCACCAGAGGGGTCGCAAAATACTAATTTGATCTGCAAAATTGATCCTGACATCCGTCCAGGATGCTTCCTCACAAACAATGAAGGGCAAAAATAAAATACCCTCTGGTAATTTAACATAGCTATTGAACATGGCCATTTATAGTGGATTTTCCCATTAAAAATTGTGATTTTCCATAGTTTTGTTAGTTTACCAGAGGGTAACTGACGCATCTTTGACCCATGTTCATCATTTTTCATGGAGCCCTGGGGGTGTGTTTTTCAGACATCCATGGATAGAGATTTCGAACAAATAAGGGATGTCAGGCAAAGCGGAACCCAAAAAATACAACAACAAAACGCAAGCGGCATCAATGACATGAATCACTCAACTCCTCTATCGCTAAACTCTAAAAGTGAACCTATATCATTGACATCCATTTTTTGCGTGCCCTCTAGTCAGCAAAGTCGATTTAATGTCGATTTATAGCTGTAATATTTCACTAGTTCACGAGTGTTATAAACCAACTTATAACTGGGGGGCACCTTGTAAGCTTTAGAGCAGTTGACTTGATCGTTCGACCTCTCGACCGAGATGCAATTCGCTTCATCCGCCGCATGAGCCGCGAGTAGAGACCCGGAAAGCAGCCGCGGAACTGTTTCTCCAACTTGCCACCACGGTTTAACGCCTCCGGCGCTTGCAAGTCTATGCTATGTCTTAAACGTTTACAGTTTGCCATTAAAAATGCATGGCCATAGAAATCGTTGATTTACCTATTAATTAAAGATGGTGATTTTCCATTGTTATATTAGTTTACCAAAGGGTAAGCCATGTGGTGGGGTAGAAGTCTCACATAAATGAATGATCAATAGGAATCTCACACATATATATATATAGATAGATAGTAATCCGCTTGCATAGGGTAAAGGGTAATTACCCACTTACTAGACATGGACCTTGGGATCTGGGATTGAATCTGTTTGAATCCTTAGTGGAAACCTCAAGACCAAAAATGATGATGCGTGTATAGTAGACTATGGCTAATAGAATGATATAGTGCTGTATGCAACTGTAACTGTATGTAATTAGAGAAATAAATTATATCAGATAGATAGATAGATAGATAGATAGATAGATAGATAGATAGATAGATAGATAAGATAGATAAGATAGATAAGATAGATAAGATAGATAAGATAGATTAGATAGATAGATAGATAGATAGATAGATAGATAGATAGATAGATAGATAGAGAGGGAGAGCGAGAGAGACAGAGCTGGTTATCTCTTCCAACCCTCTGAGAAATCTCCCATCTCACAAATGAGGGGATCATGAAATCCCCAGACGGCAGGTCACATGTCTTAACCATCCAAGGGGGGTCAGCTGTGAGCTTCCCAGCCTTCCAAGTATCTTCTAAGCGATCGCGCATCACCTGGTGACCAACAAATCTGCAGCATGGACTGAGCACTGAGGAGTAAAGCAACTCATACTAATCACCTGCATATACATAGTTCAATATTAATGTGCATTTACATATATATATATATATATTTATCTCGATATATATATATATTTATCATTATATATCTATATGTATCTACTCTTTAGCTGAACTACCGATTTCCATAGCATTTTCCCCGATTTCCATAGCATTTTCCCAGCTCCGGCTGAAGGCATCCAGGTAGCCCCCCACTTCTTTTTCTGCTTCGCATCCTCCTCGATCTTCGCATCCGACAAGGTCGAAACGATGATTGCGTAGAAGAGGTTCATGATGACGAAGAAAATGCCCACCACGTAGATGATAATCAACAACGAACCTCTCAGAAAATAGCAGGCTCTCAGCATCAGAATCAGGGCCGAGAATCAATGATGATAAATATATTACCATCTGGTTATTTAACAGTTCGCCATGGAAAATCACCATTTTTGATAGGTAAACCATCTGTAAATGGGCCATTTTCCATGGCTATGTTAAGTAACCAGAGGTAATGATAATCAAGAAAAAACATCCCAGAAAATAGCATATGCATATTGAGATATATTAGGATATGGCAACCTGTACCAATGATGTTGATTATGATTCTCAACAAAGAAGCTTTCGGACAGCATTGTGAGTTGTGTTGGACAAATTGTTTAGGGGAAAGAATATTATCAAGACTTTAGAATGCAAGTTTTGGCTAAATTGGGAGTTGTTGGCACATTTGTTCATGATGAGTAAAACAATATATATATATATGTATATATATGTATGTATATATATATATATAACCACACTCTAAGAGAGAATCATGGCAAAGTTTAGTTGTTTTTCTTGCCTAGCCATTGAGATGTGCGGCCACCTTTTTGCATATCTTCTGCATAAAGGAGATTGAATGTTTGAGATATTTGATAATGATGGTAATGAATGTTTGATTTTGAAGAATTTCAATATATATATATTATAATCATATATATATATATAGAGACATATACATATATATAATATACATATATAATATACATATATACATACATATGTATATATATATAAAATGTACATATATATATATACATATCTGTATATATGTATGTATATATATATATAAATATATATATATATGTGTATATATATATATATGTATAATTATATAATATATACAATATATATCATTATATCTCTATGTGTGCCATTCTGAAATAATTTCCCATCTCCATCACGTGGTCCAGCCGAGGTCCGAGGCCCTCAGCTCAGACGAGGTGCCCAACAAGGGAGCCACGGTATAGATGACCGAAACGTCGCTGTTGCCCAGAATCGTCAACATGATGAAAATGAAGGCCTCGGTCAAGGACACGGATGGAAGCGGATGGAAGTTGGGAAGTTGATGGAAGTTGATGGAAGTTGGGTGTGGTGAGGCAATTTTGATGATTTACTGTAACTTGACATGGATTGGAAGACCATGACCAGCGACTACAGCTATACAGAAACAAGATTGCATGTTCCTATACCATCTGGTGATTTAACAGTTCGCCATGGAAAATCACCATGCTATTAATGGGTAAACCATCTATTTCTATGGGTCATCTATACCATGGCTGTGTTAGTCATAACCAGAGGGTAATCTTTGGATAGCGAAAAACACAGTGAGTGGGAAGAATCTATTCAACATGACTTCCCACAGAGAAATACTGAAAGTTTTTGCCTGAACTGCAAATTGCTAAAACAAATCGATGAAGTTTTTTGAGTTTTGAATTCCTGTATGGTTTCATGATTTCAATGAATTGACTTCAGGAAAACCATCTACAAGAAACCATGTTTTTTTTTTACAATAAAAGGTTTCCCGTAAAGTTTCCCAGTAGACCAATTCTCGGATCTTTGGAAGGTGTGAAGTGAAAGTGGACCGACAAACTAAAGGGGAAAGGAAAACTCATCTGCAAGTTTGTGCATCTGGTGCAAAACAGTGAATTCTGTCCCATACAGCACATAGCAACAAATGCCATCTTTGCGGTAGTCAAAGCACCAAACATCACCAAAGAATCACCATCCTTGCTTAGTATCAACTCAGTTTGCTTCATCAAATGTTTTCTATGTTCCTTCATCAAATGGTGACAAACCATGATAAATAACCAATTTTTTAACCCAATTCAATCACCCCATCATTATCTTGAAGATATTTATTCATTAACGACCAAGCGGGTCAAGCGAGTCAAGCTGGAAGCCATAGAAGCCATGGCCAATGTCGACATAGATGATGATAAATATCCCATGGCACTCCCATAAAACCATAGGAAAACCATAGGAACATGGGAAAATCATAGGAAAACCATAGGAAAATGATGACCCTCTGGTTATGTCAAAATAGCTATTGAAAATGGCCCATTTAGTTCGTGGATTTACCCATTGATAGCATGGTGATTTTCCATAGTTATGTAACAGTTTACCAGAGGGCACCACGTTTAAGAATGGTGACTTTCCATAGCAAACTGATAAACTGTTACCCGCCGGTCAACTTTGCCATGTGGAAAACCAAAACCATGAATGTAGATCATTTTCCGAACAGGAAACCATAGAGGCGTTCCACACCTTCATGTATGTTACAGGGTAAACAACCAGAGGATACCCAGCAATCAGTATTCCCATTATATTGGATAAACTTACATCACATCACATATATAATTATATATATATATATATATTATATATAATCACATCATCATTTTATATTGCTGAATGTGGATGATAGCCATTTTACCTATAAAGAATGCTATAACCCCAAAGCATGGGTGACCAACAACCCCCGTAGCCGGGCATGTCCCGGCGCTGGTCTCGCTGGGTCCCCGCCTGAAAGGGAGTTCGAAGAGACGAGATGTCCGCGCCAAAGGCAGTACTGAAGGCCAGGACAAAGCCCGTCAAGGTGCACAAAAACACCACCTGCCATGGGCGACCCCCGGAAAAACGATAGGAAAACCAATTGGAAAATGGTGACTTTCTCAGTAAACATTGGGGATTTCATGGGATTTGGTGAACCCAAGTCCAAAGTCACTATGGTTTATGATACAAAAATAACTATACCCTCTGGTAAACTAACAGTTCTCTGTGGAAAAGCACCGTTTTAGATGGGCAAACTCCACTACAAATCACCATTTTCAATAGCTACTTTCAATTATCAGAGTGTAGTCTTCATGGTTTATGAAACAACAAACATAATTGGGAAGGGCCCCAAAAAAGTGGAGGTCTCATCCTCCAGTGTCCCCTGAAAAGCCATATCAGTGATAACAAATCCCCCAAATTTTGTTGGGTGTTTAAAAACTGGACATTTACCCGGCCTGGTAAACTGTTACATAACTATGGAAAAATAACCATTTTCTATTGGGTAAATCAACGAACTAAATGGCAATTTTTGTTAATCAACTATACAGATGGCCATTTTGAATAGCTATGTTTGTTTACCAGAGGGTACCAACCCACGACACAAATGTCTGAAAATGGGGAATTATATAATTGGATTCATCCCCCAATTTATGGCATTTCCATGGGGAACAATGATCATTACCCATCATCATCCAGTGGATTTAGGGCTATCTTGTTTTCAGATTCAGAAATGGAGATGCTTCACCCAAAAATATGAATCAATGTCTTAATCTTTCTTCAGGAATGGATCATTAAAAAAAGATCAACTTAAAGACTTAAAATCCAACTTCGACATTCGAGCCACGATCCATGAGCCCAAAGAGACTTGCGCAATGGACACCGTCTGCATGAAGGTGGTGACATATGGGATAATGTTGATGTACTTCACGGCCTTGCGAAACTTCTGGGAGTTCATGTTGATGTGTTGATGAATATGGATGGATATGGATATGGAGGTTTAGTTCATTGAGTTCATGTTGATCACTTATGGAGATGTATGGGATATGTACTCCAAACCCTACGCCATCACTAAGTCTGCGGAACAAGCAGTGTCGTAACTTCTTGGAGTTCATGTTGATGTGTTGATGGATATGAAGGTTTCATGAGGTTTCCATAGCCATGGGGGTACCCCAATAGCTGGATGGTTTGTGTTCATGGAAAATCCCATTCAATTGGGGGATTCGGGGGTACCCCTATTCTAGGAAACCTCCAATTATTAGATGTTATTTCCGTGATATGGGTATGCTACCAGAAAAGAACGGACACAATAGATAATTTGACATCATGCAAACGTGATACGCCATTCAACTTCATGCTTATGCGCAGAGCTGTATGCCTCCACATGAGTGTGCATACCACGAACACCCCAGTGGTAATCTAACATAGCTATTGAAAATCATCAAATTTGAGGTATATAGCTAGATCATCTAAATTCTATGGCTTCCAGATGCTTCCGTTGTGGCTCCAAGGCAGGCACCTTGAACCAGGTTAGAATGGTATTGAAGGCCACCAAGCTATGCACTTGCCGAATGTTGGCTGCGACTGGATGGAAGTTGGAGTACATCCCACGGGTGACCAGCTTCCAGTCAGAGGGTGAAATGACGTACAGGCCTCGGGATGGTCGACCCGGGGTCATCCAATTTGAGGATGCCGAAAAAATGGAGTACCACCCCCATCATCCCCTACAATTTATAAAAAAAAAGCACGTTTTTTTTTTTTAAGTTTTGATATGAAAGGGGGCAAGGATTACAGGTCTGACTGTTGCTTTTTTGCTGGTGAAAAGGACTCACATGACTCACATTCGGTGGGGATACAGTGAGATCTCCGGCTGGGACATATGATCCTTGCAGCATCCGCCGGGTGATTTGCCTTGGACTTGGTTGATGGTCACGGTAAGACAGAGCCAATCACCATGTAGCGAAATGCTCTAGGGGGCAGCCGATGACTTCATCGACCCATGAGAAAGTTAAAAATTAAACTCAGTGTGGCAGTGTGGCAGCTTCTCGAATAATCTCAGCTACTGAGCCGCGACAGATATTTTCTCCCAGTTTCCTGTGAGATCAGGGAATGGGCCAAGTTTGAACCTATTTACATATATAACATATATTGGATCGTTTGATCGTTCCATAATATTTTCATCCGAAAGTCGGTGTTTTTTCTTTTTTGACCCAGACTTCCCAGATGTTTTTTTCATCGCGCCTTGCCAAGACACTTCCAGCTTTGGCCCAGGTGTCAATTTTGTAGCAGACGGTGACAATCATCATGATCCTCAGAACCAGTTGCACTCAGAGTTGGACAACCGCATATTGAAGCTGCGAATTTCAGATTTTGGTGGGAATCCATGGGAATCCCGGGAGTGGTTTAGGTGTGAGCGGATATGAGCGCTTTGGTGTGCTAGAAAAACAACAGTTGATTGCGCTACAAAAGTACGCCAGGCAATTTGAACAACAGCCATATGAAATGAGATATGATGTATGCTATAGGCTAGAAGTTACACCTGGCAAATACCATTTATATAACTCTATATTATATATATATATATTATATGACTCATATGAATACCATATGACATATGACCTTACCCTCATGGTACCCGGTACCCCTTTGACATGGCCGCATCTTTTAAGTGGGCTGATCCTCAGTTAACCCAGTTGATCCATTCGATCCAGTTGCAGGTTGAACCAGTCCAGGATGTTCCAGGCGTCAAGGAAATAGTCCCACTTGATGCTGATTCTCATCTTCCCACCTGAAAAAATAGGTGGTGCAAAAAAAATGGTGCCCCACTATGGTCAGCAATCGCTTGCGAATGAAGGGTTTATAAGTCCAATTTCACGATGGTTTTTCTTGGTGATATATCTATAGTTCATACTAGTTATTAGCTAATAGTTTGTTTATAAGTCCAATAACTATGGTTTTTGTTGGTGATATATCTATAGTTAATAGGATTATAACCCATTTAAAACTGGGGGCACCACCTTGTGCTAGTTGAGGATCTAAAAATGTAGTCTTTCACCCAAAAAACTTGGGTTCAAGCCCAGCATATGAGATGAGAGCCTCTCGAAAACGGAAGCTTGGAGTCTACGTAAATCCTTGCTCACCACTTTGTAGGTAAACATACTCTAAAAATGATGCAATGTGGTATCATAGCCACATACCAAATACCATGTACAATAAACTATCGTGACATATCGTGACGCATAGCATACAAGTTATATACCATACAACACCATTATATAATACAGTCACATGAGTAAATTCAGGACCATAGGAGTGATAATCCACCATTATATAACTCTTGTCGATGAGGCATTGGGAGTTTCCGGTTCATATAACACAATCATATCACATTCTGAGGTTCATTTCACACAAGCATCACCAGCCACAAAAGCCCCAAGATGAGATCCCCGAGGTTATGAGTTGGTTTATCAACCCATTAACCAGCTCGATATATGGCTATGAGTCAAAACTCTGGCACCCTAGATACCCCTAAAATAGCTAACGGATGGTGACTCCCTTTTATAATTTCATAGCTTTTGATTCATTAAGTTATCTCTACCATAGACATTCTACCTTAAGATACCTTAAGTATCCTTTGTGTCAACTTAAAACGATCGATGCTATCGTCCACGGCCTTCGCCATTGGAAGAAACTCCCCACCTTTGGACTCAAAGCCCACGAATTCCGAGGCTTCTTCCAGGACATAGCGCAGCACAAACAACAGCAAAGCCGCCTTAGCCGATCAACGGATGTGCGGGGTTTGTGAGGAAAACCGGGGATATCACAGGGGTTTTCCCAATGGGAATGTCATGGAGATATCATGGGAATATGACATGGTAACATGGATCCCATCAATATACCCCAAATGTGAGCATGTATACCATACATGGATCCTATGGGTATATATATATAATTATATATATATAGTTATATATATATATAGTTATATATATATATTGATAATAACATTATATAAATACTAAGACAGGCAGGTTGGAATTTGGGTACTGCTTATGATTGGGGAGGGACATCCTACTGCTTGGGGGTACACTTGGGGTGGAAAAAATGAAGATAAATACCTTTGGGATTACCCCCGCAAGTTGGGAAGAACGCTTATAACTCTGAGAGCCTGGTGTCTGGTGAAGGCTCTTGGCCATCCGAGTAGTGTTGGATGTAGCAATTTCCAAATACACACCTGTAATACTCAGAACCATCACATCATCACTCCATTTCCCATCTGTATCATGTCAGGCTCATCCTCTATACATACATTTACATATATTATATACATGTATATACATATGATAACAAAGGCATATCATGACATATCATGACTTATTATACATAGATGCGTCAAGTATCACCCAAGCATGCACTTTCATATTCCACTGATCATATCCCATCATATCACATCGGAATCCATCGGCCCACATGGCCCATCGTGCCTCCAGGATCAGAAACAACCAATCCTGGTGCCGGATGTCCGATGTGTCCGAAATGTCGTCCCTGAATAAAAAAACTGCTTGAGAATGATTCTGACCATCCACATCGAGGATATTCGAGGATAAGAATGATAAGAACATGCCCAGAACTGATATCCTAATTCATGGATGGTGATATATCGTGATAATCCCAATAATAAAATTGGATGAAATTGAAGAGTATAATCCTATATCATCATCAATCCACTGATCACTTGTGTATTCATCAGTTTTGTGTGTTCATCAGTTTAGTGAACTCATTTATGTCAACCCATGAGAAAAGGGGATGCTTCCCCTAATCCGAATCCTATCATTCCAGTGATGTCGCGACATGCGCTTCGCACCATCATTTATGAAGATATCCCATGATATCTCGTGACATACCACCATCTTTGTTGGCTAAATCCATATCTGGTTGGTGGTTTCAACCATCTTGAAAAATATGAGTTCGTCAATGGGAAGGATGACATCCCATATATGAAATGGAAGTCATAAAATTATCCATACCAACCAGATATGATCCATATGTTATGTATCCATACCCATATGCTCCATGTATGGTATATTTACCTACATTTGGGCCATTTTTGGGGGGAATGTAGGTAAATATTCCATACATGGAGCATATGGGATATGCTTCATGACCCAGCGCCATGCTGCTTTCCGCCATGCCCTCGCCTCAGTGGTGCCGGAACCCAAGGGTTGCAAGTGCCGCTGCATCAGCACGTCGATCTCGAAGGTGTTGGTCCAATCACCCGCCGCGGCAACCTCGAAGGCGAGGCGACACACGCCGTACCTGGGCCGAGCCAAGGTGGGGTTTCGATGGGTTTCGGGGGTTTCGATGGGTTTCGGGGGTTTCGGGGCTTGGGATGTAGAAAAACATGGTGGATATATATGGGAATGATTGATGAAGATGATTGATGGAGATTGTTGATGGAGATGATTTATATCTGATATAATATATATATAATTATATGATTGATATATGATTGATATATGATTGATATATGATTGATATATGATTGATATATATATATATATATGAGCAGGGACCCCCACACCCCCCCCACCCAGCCAGATGGTTCCCCCCCCCCTGTGGCAGGGGAGGGGGGGTTTTCTCAGCAGCCAAGCCATGGTGTATGTAGACTTTATAGTGCATATAGTGCATATGTATCGATAATTAGAATGGATATACTATATGTAATATAGAGCATGTGTGTAGTGTATATATATATATATAAACATATATATATAATATGTAAGATATAAATCGAATATATGCAATCTATATATATATATTTATAATATATATATATATATATTTGACACATATATATATATATTGAACATATATATATATATCGTATATGTGGTTTTTGATAGAATATAGATAGTATATGCCACATCTA
>Ga0126342_10010273_pt1 | contig 16743 bp, 24 predicted proteins | sample Cyp1metagenome_FD_92528 | JGI IMG/M metagenome (GOLD analysis project Ga0126342, IMG submission 92528) | Coral microbial communities from Lord Howe Island, Old Settlement Bay, Australia - Cyphastrea 1 metagenome | ecosystem: Host-associated > Invertebrates > Cnidaria > Coral ... | reverse complement strand
TGGTTATGAATGGTTATTAATGGCTATTAATTATTATTAATTGCTATTAATGGTTATTAATGGTTATTAACTGTTATTAATTGTTATTAATGGTTATTAATGGTTATTAATTGTTATTAATGGCTATTAATTGTTATTAATGGTTATTAATGGTTATTAATTGTTATTAATTGTTATTACTGGTTATTAATGGTTATTAATTGTTATTAATGGCTATTAATGGCTATTAATGGTCATTCATAGTTACTAATCGTTATTAATGGTTATTAATTGTTATTGATTGTTATTAATGGTTATTAATGGTTATTAATTGTCAGCAATGGTTATTGATGGTTATTAATGGTTATTAATTGTTATTGATTGTTATTAATGGTTATTAATGGTTATTAATTGTCAGCAATGGTTATTAATGGTTATTAATGGTTATTAATGACTATTAATGCTTATTAATGGTTATTCATGGTTATTAATGGTTATGAATGGTTTTTACTCGTTCTTACTTTATGATTTAATAATAACTCGTTTATAATTGACATTAATAATAATCATTGATGGGTATACCATTGATTTTTATCCGTCTTGAATGTAGAAAATATTAAGTTTTCACTGCATAATTCCATGGAATTCTTCAGGTGTCCAATTTTGGATGGCTGTTGTGACCTCCATCAAGGGCTGTGGGCGCGTCATGCCTTCTGCCTTCCACCTTTGTGGCCATGCAACAGCATACCTGGGTTTGTTTAAGGTGATTTGTTATTTTCCCAATGGAAAATCCACCATACGCCTTAAGCAAATCCAAGCATAGAAGAGAACCTGCATACAGGTTCCGATGCCGCTTCCCACCCTCAGTGCAAACATACGCAGAGAAAACAAATGAAAGCTATGCAGAGAAAGTTTGATCTACATTGATTGGGGAAATGATTCAAATTTCATTCGCGCATGTTTGACATTGTCCTCCGTCAGTAAAGTCCCCACATGTTCTGGTCAGTCATGGAGGGGTAATCAAGCAGCATCCTGCATGTTTGGTCATTTTTTTCGAGTGGATGCGAAACGCCAATAGTTTGTTGGTCTGCGTAGCCAATGAAGAGTTTGCATTGAATGTGGCAATTATGCCTTTTGGGATGGTCAGGATGGTCGTCAACAAAAGGGCATCTGATGTTCATTGCTTCTGTCACCTGTGATGTTGCCACAGCCAAGCCAAGCTTGAGGGTCATATGGGTCATATTTCAAGCTGTGGACAGAGCGAAGTGATGAATGTCTTGCAAGCAGTGGTGCTTCTTCCGAGCACTTCTGGTGAAAAAGTTTGAAGGTCGACGGTCTCTCCATCACCGTTATCGACATGTTTCACGGGTCGACGGTCTCTCCATCACCGTTATCGACATGTTTCACGCTGCGGGGCTTAGCTGTCCCGCAAGGGTGCTTCGTCACAGCTGCATTGTACAGAACACTCTTCGGAGGATGGGTCAAACGTGGTCAAGCCATGTTGCGGACATGGATAAAATATGAACATCCACCTGCCATCGTGACATCCCATCTATTGTGATGTTCACCATGTTCACTAGGCCTAGCTTTTGATCCACAGCACTTGGATATTTCTCGCAAATCTCAACCTGCTAAGAGTCAGTCGAGTTGCTTGGGTGAAAAGCTGCGGCACGTTCCGGCATTTCTCCCAGTGGTTTTGCAGAAAAGCCGGAAAGATCCAGATGTTTTTCGGTATATCCATAGTTCCAAGGTGACTGGAGCCACCTTCAATGGATGCTGCCCCTAAAGATGAGCGAAGTTGATCCGTTCAGGCTTTCGCAAAGAAGTTGGTCCTGGACACAGAAGCAGAAGTCTTGCAGAAGATTCGGGTCCGGGCTGCAGCTTTTCCCGCTTCGGAAGTGGGGTTATCTACGTTCCCAAAAAATATACCTGGGCCTGAAAATGGGGTCCTCCCAAAAAAAATGATATTGCAATGGTGAAACTGATGATGTCCACGAAATCGGGACTGGGAAGCAGGAAAGTCTCAAACTCTTTGGTACGGTATATCAAGCATCATCGAAGGGGTTAGAGAGCCGCATTTCTAATGGGAGAAATAATAAGAATATGAGAATGGTATAACAATACCAACAGTCATGATAATGCCAATACTAAGAATCACAATGATGACAATCAGCTTTATGATGGTTGTACATTGTACTATCATATTAATTTCACTATATTAACAACAACAACAATTATGATGATAATGCTGAGAATAATAGCAGTAATGTTTTATCATGCTTAATCACGGTTAATGCTTAAGAATGATTATAGTAATTCCAAAACAGATAGAAGTTGGTGAACCAACCGTCTCCAATTTTTCGTACTGAAATTTCTTCTGTTCTGCATCCTTTCGGGGATTGCGAAAGCTGCCAGGAAGAGCTCAACTTGGTGAAAGGGAACTTGGTCACGTCTGCTTTGGCATGTTTTTTTGCTCTGGCGCAAACTGTGTGTGTGGAAAATCTGAAAGTGCTGGGCTGGTTGATGATGCTGTCATTCTCAACCCATGAGCAAAAACAACACTTTTTTGGTCAAGTGAGTCGTTGGGATCGTGCAACGAAATTGCTTTGGGGTTTTGAAGTTTGAACGAAGTTGCTGAGCTCATGGGGTTCACAATTCAATCACTGGTGATTCACTGGTTGCAGGTATCAGAAGTATGCTGCGTTGCTGTGAACTGAGAAATGTCGATCCAAAATCCAAAAAATCCTCAAGCCGGGGTCAACTGTCGGGGCAGCAAGATGCCCCATAGATTCCATAGATCAGCCCCATCAATTTATGCCCCCTAATTTTTCCAATCATATCCCATGACGGATCCATGGTGCTGGTATATTAATGCTAACATCACTGGGGTATATTGATGGGATCCATGGCACACCATATATGGCAGCACCATGAATCACCGGTGTTCCGAGGCCGAGCATGGAAAATGCCAGCCTTTTCTACGGCTTTGGGGACGATTCCAAGGCGAAAAAACATCCGAAATGGTGGATTTACCCATGAAAAATGATGATGACCATAGTTATGATTGAACATTGCCATAGAATGCCATAGAAATAGTGGATTGACCCATGGTAATAATAGCATGGTGATTTTTCCCATCCGTTGTTGTAAACGTTTACCAGGCCGGGTATATGTTCAGTGATTCAAAGTGAATGAGTAGCAGCATGAAGCATTTTTCGAAATGGGGAGAGAACTGATATGACCATTCTTGGCTGGTGGTTTCAGATGTTTTTATATGTTCATAAATTTCCCCCAGATATGAGAATTCTTGATCCTTGACTTGGAAATTTCCAACAGGGGGTGGCTCAAAGCCATATAGTTGAATAGCAATCATAGAGAGTCAAGCATTTTTATTACAGATTGCAGTAAATCCGCGTAATTGCTGCTTAAAATCCAGCAAAATCCCGCGCTGGAAAAAGTTCAGTACTTCTGCATCGTTCACTGCCCCATCATGTACCCTGTAATTTGGTATCGCAAAAGCCAATTGTAAAACATAATGATCTATGTGTGTATCTATTTATATATATATACACCTTAATATTTAACTATACGTACATCTACATACTCATATATATATATATATATTGATATTAAACTTTGCATGTATGTATCTATGTGTATATATATATATATACATACATGGGTTAGATACTTGTATATAGAATATATGAATATGTCTACCTGTATACATATGTAAATATATATCATATATCTATATATGGTACTCCCCACCCCCCAAAAAAAAACACTGCCATTTTATAGATTGGTATAGCATTAAAGAAGTGGGGGTGTAGCATAACATAGGCGTCTAGGCGTTGGTCTTCTCAGCACTCCTTTTGTCGTTGAACTTTAAAAGGATTGCTACATTCAATGGATTGGTTTAAGGGAAAATTGTAACCGGAAACCATAGATTTTCCCATTAAACATGGGACTTAAACTTGTAAATGTTCCCTTAAACCAATCCATTGCTACATGTTTTGAGGAAAATGTGTATGGCACCTGTACAGTTATTTTAAGGAAAGGCTTAACTTCACTATTGTTGCACACTTGCCACTGATTTTCCGCCCCTCATTGTAAAGGGGATATTGCACAAAATGATGCCACACATTTTTGAAGGAATACGGTACTCTTTCAAAAAGAGCATTGTACTCCCAAACGGATTCTACTTTGAAATAAAACCGCATTTTCTTGAGAGAATGTTGCACTGGTTTCAAAGAGATGCTGGACTTTTTGAAGGAGGTGTTCCACGTAGTGACACAACGTTTTCTGCAAGGAATCCCGTCCTCAAGAAGAAAACATTTGAAATAGGGCTGAAATTCACTGGAACGTGCTGCCCTTTGTAATGTGTGTTTTTTGCATGTGTTGATGGTCTCTTTAAATGCAATATCGCACTCCTGTGAAAGATATTGGCAGAAACTGCACAGTCTTTCAAATCAGTGCAGTTTGTCTTCCAAAATACCCAACACGTCTTTAAAAGAATAGCAACCATGCAGTTTCATATACGCATGTGCCCGTACTTTTACATGATACTTGGTTTTCCTTGGAGGGAAACTAGTTTCTTTCAAAACGAGCACTGCACGCGTTGAATGAAATTATTTTCAAGGAGTACCATGCTGTTTTTTTTACGAGTACTTCCTAATCACATACATTAAGAGTACAAAACCATCAAAAAGAATGTAGACTTTTAGAGGGTAGCATATATACATATATACACATATGTGTGTGTTTACATATCATGTGTACATGTATATACATATATTTATTTACATGTGTATACATGTATTTATACATGTATATATGTATATATTTATGTATATACATACATTTATTGATATCCTGTGACTTGATATCTCATAAAATCTGAACAAAAAAAAGGGCGAACATCCCAACCCTAAGACATTCCCTCGCTAGGTGTTGGTGGAGACTCCCTCCTTGACAGCGTCAGTTCAAGCACCGCAAGTGGCTCCCGCTCCAGCTGTGCCAGCTGTTCCAGCTCCACGAATGCTGTCAGATAGAGGAGCTTTGGGGCACCGAGAATGGTACAAAAACCCATGGTTTTGGTGGTGAAATAGTGATTTGATGCGGATTTAATGGATAGTTTATGCTGATTTAATGGTGATTTAATGGTGATGTAATGAATTGTTCATGGGTTTTTGATGGATATTCAATTGATCGTTAATGGATACCCGGGGTAAATATACAAAAGATGTGGTGTCACCTGATGCGAAAGCGGAAAATGATCTACAAATGGTGGCTTTTTAGAGCTGTGTTTGTTTGGAGGTAGGTACGTAATGGATATGTCCTGCTGAAAATGAATATTGTTCCTTATATATCCCATCATATGCCAGTTTTTGGAAAATTACGTTCTATTGTTGATTATGTTTCCCCCTTCTATAACATAGATTTCATATTGCTTAAGAATTTCTTAGATAATGCATGACACAATGGATATTTTTTGGTTGATCATCATGGGATAGAATGAAATATGAACCAACAATGAGTATCATGTACTGTTGATTGGTTTCGCAACTTCTGGTTTTAAAAAACCCAAGATATCCCAAATTATTGCCATGTAAATGGCGACAACATGTTTTAACCAACAAGAAATTGGATAAGTCGGGTTTACATGGTATACACGCCGTCGCAGTCGGATTGAACATATTCCATATGGGCACCAGTTCTAGATTCTATATGCCAATAAACCATACGGGATATTGCAGTAATTGTACTTATCCCAATTTGAAACCTAAACTCGGAAAACACGTCCGATGGTCAATTGACATCATAGAGATTCTAGCATATGTAAAGAAAAAAACACTTATATGGTGAGTATCCAACAGAAAGTGGGATTGACCCATTCAAAAAACGGATGGAAAGTTCTGGTGTGCGTCTGGGTGATCCATGATGAAAAAGCTAAATTAGTGACAGCTAACCAGAAATTATTAATCCCATTATTAATCCCATTATTAATCCCGTCATTAACCATTCTTAAGCGGTTCCAAACCACCAACCAGATGTTCTGTGAAGCGGATTTCAGGGTGACGACCCATAGTGACGACCCATCGCCGCTTTTTGTGTGGGTTTTTTCCAGGAGATGGAAGACAGCGGCCGTGAGCTTTAAGAAAGACGCTGGCCATCTGGTTGGTGGTGACTGGAACATTATGATGGTTAATAATGGTTAATGATGGCGAACATGATGGCGAACATGATGGTTAATGATGGGATTAATAATGGGATTATCTGCTTGGTGATTTGGAACCTGATTTTTATGACTTATCTTGGGAATAATGATCCCAACTGACCTTCATATTTTTCAGAGGGGTAGGTATACCACCAACCAGCTATGCTTGTGCCGTTTCAGCTGAGTGTTGACCAATCGTGAAATCTGCTGATATGGCAATGGGAAGTAACAATTCGCATCTATATTGTGGGAAACCCTTAAATGTCCTATATTAAAACTATCCCCAAAATGTTCAAAATGGTAGTTGTTTGTGGCGTTGGGTGCACACCACCTTGCAAGAAATTGGACATTCTGCTTGTTGTGGCCGTGCCACGACTGCCACGATACCCAGTTTGGGATGTCGCAGTTGGCTCGAGAAATCTGTGGAAAGAGCGACATCGTCTCACAGATGGTCCCCAGTCAACCGAAGATCTTGGTGTCCTTTCCAGTTCACTTCGAAAAAACACAGAGTTTCTCTTAGCAGTCTCAAACATTCAGAGTTTTCTGATGACTATGCGGTAGTTTGTTCGACATCCCGCGATGCTTCCATGTTTCTGGCATCGACCAGTCGCCATGCCCTCAGAGCCACACGAAACGCGTAGCACCCCCAACCGGAGCCGCGGCACATACCATCTGGTTATTTAACATAGCCATTGAAAATCACCATTTTTAATAGGTAAACCATCTATAAATGGGTCATTTTCCATGGCTATGTTAAATAACCAGAGGGTAAATCGCGTTGCGCTTCAGGTTCAGAATGTCGCCCATCAAGCAGACTGCCGGAGCCCTCGGGCATCTTCTGGTGACATGCGAAACGGGATCAGGTCGAATGATCAAAAGGCCGTTTTGAAGCTGTTGGTGAAACCCGGGAAAAGCCAGTTGTGTATAGTTGAGATCTGAATAGTCTGAATAGTCAAGATCCATCAAAATTCCATGAGATTTTAGGTATTGTATACCATGTTTTACCATATCATATCTCCATTTATAGTATAGTTTATAGATGAATTTCCAATTTAAGTCCGATTCTTCCACTCCTCGCAACCCTTAGCTCAGCGCGTCTGAGGTCCGACAGTTGAAGCCTGGGCCTCGGAATTCCAAAAATGGGATGGAGGACCACTACTTCACTGCGGATAACCATAAGAAATATTGAGTGTATCATACTTGAAAGAAATGGAGATTTACCGTACCCATTCTTAGTCAGCTCAGTTATCATAATTTTCGGAATATTATGGATATTTGGGTTTAATTCATGTTCATATGGGGTATAATGTTGATAAAGCAATACTATTGATATGATGAACAATAGTGATAAAGCAATGATAAACCACCCATATGTTGATGGTTGGAATCCCACCAAAAAATGTAAAATTGGATGATGGATCCTATTTCAATGGATTGGTTTTGGTGGGAAAATTGTAACCGGAAACCATAGATGTTCCCATAATATATGGGGCTTAAACCTGTAAATTTTCCCTTAAACCAATCCACTGTCTGTCCAGGCTTCATGTTCGACTTCACGCGCCTGGACCCGGCGAACGATTTGCGGTTTGACGCTCAGTTTCGCCGAAAGCTCAATTCATAGAGCGTTTGAAAAAAACAATATAGTATACATATAGTTATAATAGTATAGCATAGTATAGTTATGATCAATATACATATATATATATATATAATTATATACACATGTGTTTTCATAATTATACTTACTGTAAGTAAAATATTCAGATTAAACCACTCGTCCAATCTCAGAAAGTTGTCCGGAGTTTCGTCCAGGTTTTGGGATCCCATGAAGCACTTGGCTGTTGGAATCCCACCTCCGGACTACACTTGGAGTGGAAAGGGACTGCCTGGGCACCTCCGCCACGGATGATTTGTGCGATGACATGTGGGATCTGGGATGAATAGGAAAGCTCATGGGGAAAATCGATGGTTTGAATGGGACACTCAGAAAATCATGGGAAAATAGAGAATAAATGGATGTTGGAAATGGAAATGTGAGAAATTCGGGCAAATTTTTCCGGCAGGCCATGCTTGATTACTGGCTTTTTTCGCACCTTTTGCCACGCCAGGAAACCCCAGATCCCATTTCCATTTCACCCTGCGCACGCGTGGAGTTCAAGTTCGTCAGGGTTTGGTCCATGCCTCGGAACCTCGGAACCTCGGAGCCTCGGAACCTCGGAGCCTCGGAACCTCGACGTCAGCAGTTTTTGCTGCTCAGGTTGGGTGACATCGAATGGGAGAGTGGTCCAAATCGGGCCGGAGCCCCTGGTGATGCCATGTGATGCCCATGTTTTGGCGATGATCCAAAAACAGAGACGAAGATGATGCAGGCGCAGATGAAGAATGGTTTGATGATGGTTCCAAATGGTTCCAAATCTGTGGAATTTTGAGTGGCATGTTGCTGGTACTGTATCTGATTGGTGGTTTGGAACCTGATTTTTATGTTTCCATTCAGTTGGGAATTTAATCATCCCAACCTGACGTTCACTCCATCATTTTTCAGAGGGGTAGGTAGGTATACCACCAACCAGGTATGTTCATATATCCCATCATTAATCACCATATATAACCACTATGATTGGTATTATAACCACTTTTTTTTGTATAATCCCAACCAGTTGATCATTAGATTATGATTAACCAGCATTAACCACCAACCAGATGCGACCATGGCTCGCATTGATTCTCTGAGGTCACGGAGTTTCCAAACTTCAAAGGCGATTTGTGTCTTCAGGCGGAAAAAATGGTACCTGGCTGGCGGTTTGAAAAACCCGGCCTGGTAAACATAGAAAACGCGAACTGGAAAATGGTGATTTATAGTGAACTTACCCATTTTTAATGGTGATTTATAGTGGATTTACCCATTAATTAATAGCATGGTGATTTTCCAGTTCGCAAACTGTTAGTTTACCAGGCCGGGTAATGGTTGATACAGATGGTGTTTTCCAAGACAATGGGTGACCAATGGCATTCTTTTCTGATTCCCCAGGTCAATGATTGAAGGTAGCTGAACTATTTTGCCTGTGGACCTACCATTTTTCTAGTTACCCTCCGGTTTTTACGCGGCAGAAAATCCCCATAAAAATGGATGATTCTTCTATTAAAAAACCTTCATTGGGCCTGGGGATTTCCCCTCTTTGATTCCTGGGATGTCTTCCAGGGAATCTTCAATGGTGAATCCATCCTTCAACCCAACGACTCTGATGTCGAGGCCTTTCCCGTTTGTGTTGCGTGGCGTGGATGGTCAAAATCACATATCCAGAGGTATCCAGAGGCTTAGAGGTTTGTTTAGCAGTTTCAAACCATCATAATGACGATCCATGAGATGTTAAGACTGTTAAAGAGGTGTTTCTCATGGATAGTTATATTTAAATATATTTAATATATAGCCTTAGATTCTGAAGCTGGGTTTGTCCGAAAATCGGCTACCCATGGCTACCGATTCTCATCATTTCCCTAGTAAAATGGCTATGACTGTGGGTACCCTCTGGTAATTTAACATAGCTATTGAAAATCACCATTTTTCATGGGTAAATCCACTATAAATGGGCCATTTTCAATAGCTATGTTAAATTACCAGAGGGTATCCCCTATTTTTAGATGAAGCCACACGAACAGCGATGAAGCCACCTCGCAGGTAGAGCAGAACACCTCTGAAGGGGAAAGCATCCATCACGAGGAGGCGACGAATCATCGGACGAGTTGCTGATCCATTGCGGTATCACCATCTCTCAAAAAAATGATGGATGTTACTCGAAGTTGGGAAAATCCATGCTTTTAAAGTGAGAAATTGATGTGTTTAATTGATGTTCTATGTGGCTTCCCCAAAACAGTGTGGCCTTCTTAAGGCCGGCTGTTCTTTCAAGGTGGTCTCAGAGATCGTGTACAGAGACCTGGCGAAGAACAGAGATCTTACTTTTGAGATTCTGACAGAGAGATTCTGTGGAGATATCTTATAGACACCTTGTACACATAGCCTTACAAAGGGATCTTGCACAGATCTCTCATACGATCTTCGACATCTTCACAAAGGGAGCTTGCAGAATCGAACCTGGTATCTCGGTATCTCTTCTTCATGTTCCTTGCAACACTGTTTGGGGTCTCCTGCCGAGATAATGCGGGAATTACTGAGTCAGGAAGAGCAAGAACTGCAACTTGGAAACCATGAGGAACAGATTATCTATAACATCCAGCAGGCACATTTCCAACAATTTCGGGGCCTTCCCATAGATGAACAAAAACAAGCACAAACTAGAGGATGACAAAAATCGTTATATGCGAAATCCTGAATTTTCCCATTCATTTCCCCCATCTTTCCCTACTTTGACCCTGCCCAAAATGGCTGTTGCAGGATGAGTTTTGGAAGCGGCACTACGAAGAGACTCTGTCTGTGCTCATGGTCGGGGGCTCTGCCTCAGGTGCTGCAGTTCAACCTACAGAGACAAATATCCATAGGGCTTCTGAATGAAACATCCATTTTTATATTGTTTTACTATGTTGAATCCTATCCTAGAAATATACATTTTTTGAGTGATGTGATTTTTTCAAATATCTAAACATGTTGGGGATCTACAGAAAGCGGTTCGGTATACATATGTCTACATTATGGGTTGTTCGATGAATCGCAAAAACTCACCTGACTGAGTGTTTCAAGGCAGGTTGGGCATTGTTCAAAATCCCAAAATATCATTCCCTGAAATCCTGGTTGGTTAAGAACGGCATTCCCCGTTCTTGGTTTGTGAATTAATCCCCAATCTAAGGCTAGTAATATGTAAAATCCACAAACTCATCATCAACCAGAGGTAGGTTTAGCAGCCACTGCTCAGTTGATTCGCAACGAGGCATTGCAAAAAGACATGTCCAGTCGGCAAGAGGAGTTGTCTGCGATGCAATCCGCAGCACCGTTGGATTTTGGATGGGAAAATGCGGTCTTTCAATTCAATGATGGAAAATTTGTTTTTCATGAATATGATAAGCATCAATGACCGTTGATCATCATTGATAATCATAACTTGTGTTTATTCAATGATGGGAATGTGTCAAAATGATAATCGTTAGATGTCATTGGTGGTTAATCACCATTAACCCATGACAAAAAGGCCATTGACAATGACATAATGTATGTTTGTTGATGTTGATATTGTTTGTTGCCTATCAAACCACATAATGATAATATCATTATATGTTTGTTGATGTTGATAATGACATTATTGCTAACCATTAGCAACATTAAAGGTTTGATTTTGTGGTGTGTAGTGATGATCGTTTGAGCATCTCGAGCATTTTGCTCGGCAGGAGCAAGAAAGACGAAGGGCACAACATCAGCAGGCGGCGAACACGTGAAGGAAAACTGGAAGAGGAAGAAACAACATCAGTAAAAATCAGAGAAAAAAAATAGCCATGGCATGTTATCGTGAAAAAGGTGTCCATGATCTTTCATTAAAAATAAAAAAACTATGTGGGTGTGTCTGAGAATAGTGTACCCCTAAACCCAATGGTTAATGATCATTATCCCTATTAAATGGCTATTTCATTGGGAATATACCCTATTTTCAGACAAACTCATGTAACTATGCCATGATATTCCAGTAAATCACCCAGATAGCCATGGAAAATTTGGGACTTCAGGTGGTGAACGAGCTTCGGCAACAGATCCGCGCGGCGGCAAACGAGGCGAAGGGTGCTGGATTTCTATGGGGGGGTTCCATGTCGGAAAATGGGGGTACCGGCCTGGTAAACCAACAGTTTGCTATGGAAAATCCACTATTTTTTATGGGAAAATCCACTATAAATGTGGTATTTTCAATAGCTATGTGACAAATTACCAGAGGGTACCCCAAGCGAGCATTGGATGGTTTATAAATGTTTATGGAAAATCCGAAAATAACATGATTCATTCATAATAACCATTAGTTATTAACCATTATTAATGCCATCAAGCATGATCATCTGTGGATGAGAACTTCGGGGGTACCCATAGGACCCCAATCCTCTGTGGGTTATTTTTTTTTGCCTCTTTATCTACTCAATGGCCATGACTCAGGAACCGATTTATTGGAGGTACCTACCACATATCAGGCCTATGTAAGGGAATATCCCCACAAAATATGGCCTTATATGGTACAGTACCTCCATTTCCCTCTTTATCTACCCAGTTGCCCCCCCCTTGTACCTGGGGTGTTGGCAGCAACCTTGTTAATGTTTTTAATGGATGTGTTTAATGGTAAACATGATAATCATGATTAAGCAACAAGAATGATATTGATAATATTAAAGGGATAGGATTAATGGACGTTCCGGTTGTTGAATGGATGTGTATTGGAAGTCTGTTTTCGACGAGTCACGCGTTTTTTTCTTGTCTCTGTTTGGAAAAATCTGGAATCATATGGCTATGTTAGTCTTTGAAACTATTTTCACATCACGAGCGTATCGCGTATCCGGTGCATTGTTTTCTCTGCGTCTCTGCTTCACATCTTCGGTCCATGACTTGGATGGGGAGTATCCCAATGAGGAAACCTCCATGGATGTTCTGTCATTAAATCACCATGAAATCCAGCATGAAATCACCAGCCAGACCTCCCTTAAAAAATCAGCCAGCTCCAGGAGGGACTCGAGAAGGAGCTGCATTTGCAAAGCAATCTGGCTCCTGATACCGGAGCAATTCCGTCCGGTCCTCAACCGGCGAGCCATGTTGCCTGCTGGCTCGCTGGAAGCGAGCCATGGATCGAATTTTTGGATCCAAAAAATAGCGAAAAAAATCACATCGTCTCGCATATCCGACATGTTCTTTTTTTTTTAAGTAGTCAATGAGTAATCTGTGTATGTTCATTCTATTCTTGGTTTTATGGGGGGTAACTCTCCAGAAAGTGGCTTCCATCTTGCTAAGTTAGTCTACTGGAGGGTGTCCAACATCGATTTTTTCCAATGACATTCCCATTCTTCTTGGTCTTGTTGGTTTCATAGGGGTAACTCAACTGAGTAACTGATATCATGATTTCTGCTACTCATGATATCATTATGCAGTAGAAATACATATAATATCAAATACATTCCCAGTATATCCCCATGATATCATTCCCACTATTATTGTTGGTTTGATAGAGAATAATATAACCATTATGTTCCCATGAGATTCCCATTTATTATTATTGACATTCTCTGTAATGGTGATCTTATTCTCTACAAATGGTATTCTCGCTATGACTGGTGATGTAAGGGCTGATTTATATTCCCATCAACTCCCAAAATGAATCCCATTAAAGTCCATTAAAATCCATCAAATACCCAGGTGTTGATGGTTAAACATTCATGCCCCCATATATCAGCATTTACTCCCCATTATATCATCATATTCTTGGTTTTATAGAGAAGAATATAACTATAACTGGTTGGTGGTTTGGAACATTTTTTTATTTGTTTCCATATATTGGGAATGTCATCATCCCAACTGACGAACTCCATCATTTTTTAGAGTGGTAGGTATACCACCAACCAGATGATGTTCCCATTCCCATGATATTCCCGTTATATTCCCATTGATGCCTTTCCCATGAACTCCCCATCAGATCATCATATCACAAGGACGACGTCGGACGACGTCGGACGACGTCGCGAGGTCCCCTTCCTTCACTTCTCCCGGGTCCCTGCAATCGACTCCTGCGAAATCCGTTGGAAACTCAGCAACACGCTGAAGCAACACGCGCGGCACCGCGCAGTTGGGCCTCAGATGAGCTATGAAATCGTAGCTATTAATGGCTATATCACAGCTATATCATGGCCAATATAATGAGTAGAAAAAGTGGCTTTTCTCATTGGTATAAAATGCAATTACCATTCCAGGTAATTACGGATTTATTGGAGGTACCTACCGTGTATAAGACCTATGCAAGGGCTATGTAAGGGGAGATGCCCCAAGAGTATGGCTTGGGTACAGTAAACGTCCATTTTGCTCCTGAAAAGTCCATTAAGTGTCCAAAAAATTTGGTGGATCACATTTTTTGTGCCACTTGAAGAATCTGTGAACATGGATCGTCAACTAGGGGATTCTGAGTTTTCAAGTTAGTTCTGATTGGGAAACTGATGTTCATCCACTCGTTTTCATGGTGTTCATATGCTTTCATTGTCCCAATGAAAACTTTAAACGTTCCATCCCAGTCTAAACGCATGGGAATTGTTGAGCGACTCACGACGCGGGCGGGTAACCGTAACCTGAGGTTGGCAAGAGCTCGACGTCCAGCATGAGGATGAAGAAACTGGATATGGGGATGGCTCAAAATCTGTTTGTTTGTTCCCAATAAAATTTGAATTTGAACATCCATGAGCAATAGCTATTTTGGAGGGTACCACTGCATCAATGTCACTTCCCAATAGCAACGGTGGCGCCATCCTGAAGGAGGAATCCTAGCTTGCACTTCAAGAGTCAGCGCAGAAGCCTCAGAAACCCACGGACACACGACGGTTGACTTGGATCTTGACGCTACCAATATCTTCCAATTGGCGGTTGCTTCACCAAACTGTACCCAAAATAGTTCCAAATTGCTGGGATTCATGGAGGTTCATTCCCCCAATTTTTATTGAAAATGGAAGGTTTTGAAAACAATATTCAATTAGCTGGTTGGTGGTTTGGAACATTTTTTCCATATATTGGGAATAATCATCCCAACTGACGAACTCCATCATTTTTCAGAGGGGTAGGTATACCACCGACCAGATGGACCAGATTAGACATTCTGTTTTTCTTGCCATTTGAGGCATGGATTTCCAGGGCAAGAGTTCCCAAGGCAGCATGGGAAAAAAGGCCATGAAAAGTGCTGATGAGATCGTAAACCGGTAAACCCAATAAGAAGCCAAAGCCAACAATGGAGTGTAATGGGGATGTATCGGGAATGTAGGGAGAATATATATATATAGCTAACTAGTTGGTAAATAGATTTATGTGGTAAATCCAAAAATAAACCATCCCAGTCATAGAGGTTTGTGAAATTGGCTTGTTTCCCCTATTTTCCTGGGATGATTTAAAATGACCCTTTTTATGGTTGGTTAGCGGGACAGTTTATTACCCTCTGGTAAACGAACATAGCTATTGACAATGGCCATTTATAGTGGATTTTCCCATTAAAAATTGTGATTTTCCATAGTTATGTTAGTTTACCAGAGGGTATTGGGTTTACCACATTATCCCAGTTATGGCAATTTTGAATAGAGATAACTGATGATTGATCATGGAATTTGGTGGTTTTCCCCTGAATTGGCAGACCCATATGAAAAATGACTAGCTAGCGAATTTGGGAGATAGGCACCCCTTTGTTGAAACTCACTAAGGGAACTACACATGGTCTGAGATGAGAACTGCAAGGATCATAGAGGTTGGACTTGGTCAATTCTTCGACTCAGGAGCGACCAACTGGGTAAAAAGGAGAATGTAGCCCTACAAGGTGGTGCCCCATAGTTAGCTAAGTTGGTTTATAACTCCCATAACTATGGTTTATGGCAGATATAACTATAGTTAATGGGGTTGATAAACCAACTTATAACTGGGGGGCACCATCCTGTTGGGGTTAATGGAGTTTGGCCAAATTCATCCCCGAAAAATTCGTGGTGAAAAATTCGTGGTCATCCTGCAGTCCCTCGGACCTGCCACGCGACAGGTCCAAAGGCCCGGCGCTCAAGTCGTGGGATCGAAGCCCATATCTCCATGATATCCCCTTGAAGATTTTTTTATAAGAATATCCATTGGAATATATTGGGGTATATATATATATCCCATAATATCTTGGAAATGATATATAATAGCCAATTGGAACAATATATTGGATATATATCCCATAATATCCATTCAAAAAAATGAAATCCCATTGGAATATATTGGAACCCCATTGCCCATCTAATATCCAATGTCGTATCAAAAAAAAAACGATATACCCTCTGGTAATTTGTTACATAGCGATTGAAAATGGCCCAGTCGAAATAGTGAGTTTTCCCATGAATAGCATGGTGGATCTTTCCCATCAGTTATGTAACAAATTACCAGAGGGTGTCAATCCTTATAAATCCCTAGAAATCCCATCAAAATCCCCATGGTTTCCGGCCCCCCGAGGCAGCGATGCCTGCGATGCCTGCGATGCCGACAGCGCCTGCACCGGCTCCACCCCGCGGGCCCATTGGACGCTTGTCCTCCGTGCTGGAGACCATGGCCAAAGCTCCAGCTGGAACGATAGGCTGGTGACCTGGGCTGGCTATGTGGTGTTTTTCCTGGTGGTTTTCATAGTGGTTTTCATATTGGTTAAGAACCATTGGCTATACCAATAATATTGGAAAATAATCATCAAATTAGTGGGTCTTCACTTTTCCTGGTGGTTTTTGATAGTGGTTAATAATGGTGAGTTAATTCTGGTTAGTAATACTGGTTTGTAATAATAATTAGTAATAGTTAATATTGGTTTTCATACTGGTTAATAATAGTTGATAATGGTTAATACTGGTTAGCAATAGTTAATAACTATTGA
>Ga0126342_10010272_pt1 | contig 16745 bp, 14 predicted proteins | sample Cyp1metagenome_FD_92528 | JGI IMG/M metagenome (GOLD analysis project Ga0126342, IMG submission 92528) | Coral microbial communities from Lord Howe Island, Old Settlement Bay, Australia - Cyphastrea 1 metagenome | ecosystem: Host-associated > Invertebrates > Cnidaria > Coral ... | reverse complement strand
CCCCCCCCCCCCCCCCCCCACCCCGCGTGTGCGTAGCATCAACTGCTGCCGCAAGTTCACATGAGCGTTAACATCCCACCCCACCCCTTTACCCCAAGGTTTAGGTAGTTCCAGAAGCCTGGACGAGCCTATATATACATATTTATTATGTATTTATATATATATATATACATACATATATATATATATATATACATACATATTTAATATATATATATATATTTAGTTATTTATTTATTTAATAATATATTCAAGAACACGAATTGTTCTTTTAGATCAAGGGCTGTTCAAATAAAAAAGTAGGGGAGTGGGCAAACTGCCAAGAGGTGGACTTGTGTCCTGTGTGTCTTCGGAAGCTCTCCTGGAACCTGGCCTGTGGCACTCACGAAGCAGCTCCATCAGATTTGACAGCTTGGTGTGTCCAACGCTATCGGCGTCTATTGGCCCATGCTGACAAACTGGGACCAGTCCTACAACCATACAAGTTGTGGCTCCGAAGCCGCTTGGCCCAGTTGGACTACGATGTGATGCCTGCTGCTGCAGCTGCTGCAGCCACAGTCTCAGTGGCAAATGCGGCCACAGAAACAGCAGGACCTCCGGACGAAGAGTTTGAGGTTGATGATCCAATAAAACTGACTCCAGATGATCGTGCGAAGCATGAGGCTGAGCTGTTGAGGCTTTTTGCCCGTCATGATGACGACGGCGATGGCAGAATGAAGATCAAGGAGTTCTGCCGATTGATCTCTGCAGTTGACGAAGCCTTCTCTGCAATTTCTGCTATGAAGATGTTCGAGGCAGCAGATATCAACAAAGATGGCTCGGTGGATGTGAAGGAGTTCTTGTCCTGGCTGTTGCTACCAGACGATCCTGGTGAGGCTGAGAATCGCATTATAAAGCGATTATCAGTGCTTGGCTCAGAGAGGGAATACATGCAGCTTTCAAACTTTCAACTGTTTTCAAATTTCAAGTTATGATTAAAATCGAAGCTATGAAGCCGTTGCATACAGAGCTGGCATTTGTCGAATAAATGTCAACTGAGGCAGAATCTCGCCTTGCACGGCAACCCACCACAGAGAATGAGCCAAATGAGCTTGATTTTTTGCCCAAACATTTGTAGATCCTTCAAGAATAGCTCATGTGACTCATGTCCGTCCAAGACGGAGATGACCAGATGTAGACAGTGTGAACTGCGCAGAAGGAAAGAGGGATATTACATGAGAATCTCTGGAATAAGATCACCTGCACGGCCAGTGCCCACTGGATCGAACATAATTTCCTCATCTGTAACGACTAATGCAAGTTTTCATGATTTTCTCCTGGTTTTCATTGTATTTGTTTCTGTGTTCCTTTTTCATCCTTCAATTTGACAGGATAGAGGAAAAGCACGGGAGAAAGAACTGGAGATCCTGAAGGAACAGCTCCAACGTGCAGAGAAACATTATTTCGTTTGATTTCATGAGTTTGCAGGAATGTGCGACTCAAGATACTATTGATCAATTTGGATCAATTTGGTCCATCTGATGCTTGATGATCCTTTTTTCTTCAAATATGTCCGCAGGAAAGAGTGAACAACGCAGACAACATGCGCAAGGAGCGTGAGGCCCACGGCTGCTCTTGTCAATCTATACCTCAGTACTGTCGGTACCATTCACCCGTAACAAGGTGCATTGCTCAAGGTGCGTTCAAGATTCCCATGTTGCTGAGACTACGCGTTGTGTAGGTGGAGTTCGACCGAAAGAAGAAGGAGGAAGAACAGGCCTCCGGCATTCCATTTGTTTCCTGTGCTCATTCGCAAATGTGGCTGACTTCTCCATGGCCATGATATTGTTGTGAAAAACAAGGCACAGCACAGTGCTTCTTGTTTTTGACTGATGCAATCTGCACCCCCTTATACAAAATCATGCTGGGAAATACTGGGAATCGCTGGAATGAATTGCGTCCTGCGAGGAGATGGAACGCAAGCGTGACCTTATCCGACAGATTCGTGCTCTCGAAAAAGTTCCAGTGGAGAAATACAAGCAGCTTGGCTCAGGATGACAGAGATCGGCTGTGCATGGTTGTGCTGCCATTGAGCATCGAAGTTCTTTGTTTGCACTGCTTCAGATATCTGTATTTTGCCACTCATATGTGTCATACATTCAGCATGATGTATGTGGACGTGAGTATGTGTCTCTATCTATTAAATATATATATATATATTTATAATTATATACATGTAAGAATGTAAGATGTATGTGATTTCACCTCTGTTACCTTTTTTTGCGTATCAATTTCTATGTCGCTGAGAAACAGACAAGCGTCTGGCTGTTTTTCGACATGCCGACTTGTAGTTTGCAGACTGTTCAAGAGAACTGCACCTCTCAGGATGTTTGATCCAGCAGAGCCACCTTGCCAGGCAGTTTTCTTTTTGGGGGTATGAGACGGACACCACAGTTGTTGGAAGTTCCCCTGATGTGGGCATTCTGTAGAGGTGTTCGACCATGTTCTTTGACTTACTGACCCCTAGAGCACTCCTTTTTGTATGTCCCTTCCACTTGATAGTCTGGAGTCCTTCTGTGAGTGCATGGCCGAATCCGCTTTTGGATTGTTGTCATTCATTTGCTGAATTCAAAAAACTCAATTGGCTTCCTCCTGCCCTTTTCAATCCAAGAGCCTGAACACAAAAACCATGGTTTGAGCTCGTTTGCGATCCTTTTGATTTGTGTCTCCCTTTCAACTTTGACTGCCAAAGACTTGCAGGGCTTGCTGGACGAGATGTCTCTTGCTGAACTCAAAGAGCGGCTGCGAATAGACCGGACCCTAGTCATTGTCCAATGGATTGGAGCCTCAGCACTAGAGCTTCCGCTCTACCAGGAAGCTCCATCAATACGTCAGGTTGAGTCACAGCGTGAGAAAGAGCTTGACATGAAGCGCGAAAGGCGGAACCATGCCATAACTGCAAAACTGTGACCTTGACTTCAACTCCAGACAAGAGTGACAAGACTGTAAAGAGAGGTGGCACCTCAAATTCTTTCTTGATGGATGAATTGTCACTGGACTAGACATCAACAGTTTTGCTCTGTTCAGAAATACAAGCATGCAACAGTGCGGGCAGGCAACTTGCAAGAAAGGTGGAGAAGCAAGAAGAGCTTACTGAAAAGGTCAACGACCGCAATTCACTCATGTTCGGCCACTTTCTTTGAGACCTGAAGTTACACACCACCAAGTTAGAAAAGTTGAGTGTTCGTCAACACCCATCCAAGTTGTCACACGCTGTTTCCTTGGGCAGGCTGAGATGCTGGCAAAGGTACGAGAACGTGCTCGAGAGGAGCAACAGCAAAGGCACGAGGAACAGAAAAGGCAAAAGATATTGGAAGAGCAGCAAAAGCAGAGACACAGGGAAAAATGCATAACTGAGGCAGGGGTGCGGGATTATGATGGATTATGCGTAATAGGTGTGTCTTTTCGTTGGGCCAAGTTTTGCAGTGAAACGGCTAGAGTGTGTCAGAATATGTCAGAATTCTGCATGTCCCTGAAGTCCGTTTTGAAGGTGGCCGAAAAGCTCCAATTGAAAAAGCGGCAGAAGAAAGAGGAGGAGCAACGCCTAAAGCTTGAACTCAAAGAGATCGCCACAAAGCGCCAGTTTTTGGCAGCTAATGCAGAGCAGGCCTGCGGAAATAGCAATCAGCAAGCACAGAGGTGGCAACATTAATGATAGATTTATTGTTGATAATATGTGATAATTAATGAATTAGGGAGCAGTGATTTGGAACATTGGGTATTGATTACTTGGGATTAATTTGGAGGATTTCTTGAAAGGAAGAGTACTCGTATCACAATGATTCTAAAATAATTCGTGTCTTTGAGTCAGGTGGAAGCAAAAGCACATGCAGAGCAGCAGGCTGGCTTGGATCGAGAAGCAATGAAGCGGCAGAAGGTCAGCCTCATCGAACAGCGCAAGAAGAACCACACAAAGGTTGGTGAGGTACAGCAGCGAAGAGACAATCAGGACCCTGCTTTTCCTGTGGGAATAGGGCAGCTCTACTCACTTTCTGAATTAGGGTACCACTCGACCACTCGACTAGCTTTTCGTCGGAAAACCACTTGTTTCCTGTGCAGGAATGAGATATTGAGGAGTATCAGCAACTCCAACAGACGGTTACTGCACGGGTTGAACGTGCCAAAGCAGCAGATCTAGCATTGAAAGAGGAGATCTTGCAGTCTGTGAAGTCTGCACGGAACATGCAGAGACAAGTTGCCAAGAAGAACATGGCTGAACTTGGTCACAGCTCCAATGCATACATGAAGCGGATCCAAAATCGGATGGCCACTTCTTGTTAATGACACTCGGGTGTTGGCCCAGTGCTTTGTACCCAGCAATCAAGATTCGTGACTTTGCAGAGCAACCTATCCAATCTAACAAATCAACTTTCAAACAGTCTCAGTCTGTGTAGGGAGGGGATTTGACATCACCAAAGCTTGTTTACACCTCCCGTAGCGACCGATATCCAAAAGTTGTGCAAAATGTATCAACATGTTCTAGAAAGTCTTGGTTTAAAGCAGATGTTGAAAGTGCCTGAAAGGCTTTGCATGCCCCTGGTGACTGGAATTGTTCAGAACTCGATCTCGAGCTTCCCCAGATATGTATTTGTTCTTGGACTGTGCGAAGCACAAGATCCCACCAGGGAGTTTTCTGATGCATTCTGCTTCATGTACAGAAGAGAGTTGAAGCAGCCCAGAGCCCAGAGTTCAGACTGGTTGCTGAAAGGCGATCCCGGAATAGTTGACGACATGTCTTTGGTTTCACTGAAAAAGTCTTGCCTGGCAAACTCATCGTTCGCCTGTAGGAAGACACAGACATGTCAGACATGTTCAAACCTCCAAAATCAAAGGCCATTCAACCTCTTGGATGCTGTCTAGAGTCGGTGTGCAGGCCAGTCTGCAATCCTATTTCACTTATGGATTTTTCTCACCCTTTGTGTCAGCTGCATTAGGCACAATCATGAAAGGAGCCCATCACAGAGAGAGTTGCCAAGATCCATAGAAAAGTGTTTACAGCTTTAGCAATCAAAAGATATCACAAGGATTCACAAGGTATCACAAGGTACTCCTGCAATCGCAATGGAGTAATAGGAGCACTTCCATGCAACCCTGAAAAACATTCCAAGTATTTCCAAGCTGACTAGGTGATCAAGACTCTTGTCCCAGCTGGGCCATAAGCAAATAGTGCAAGAGTACCAGTCACAGAAACCTCCACTTGTCGAGAGCCACCTAGCATATAAGGTGTGCCGGTGTGCCCTGAACTTCTCCAGTTTCTCCAGTGCATTCCTTTGGTGGTAAAGCACATGTTTTTGTCAATTTTTGTCATATTTCAAGCCCTTACAAACGAGCCAAGCTCCGCTCATTGCGATCCCTGTGCCTGGACATTTGCATTTCGATGCCCTCTCGTGATGAAAATTATGCGACTCGGCAAATTAGAGAGGTGCCAAAAACACCGCGTGTGATATATGTTCGTCAAAGATAAAGAAACGCAGTTCATTTTGAATCAGTCTGACCCTTCAGAGGAAATTGGGTTTGGATATGGACTACCTCTGTGTTTCACCAACCACTGAAGTTTCTTGAAGAATTTTGGCCAAGCTGAGCCAAGCTGAGCCAACTTGAGCCAAGTTGAGCCAAGGAGTACATCAAAATTTTGGGAAAAGGTGCCTTTGGAGTTGTCGAACTTTGGCGCCAAAAATTTAGCGAAGAGCAGCTCCTTGGCCAGAGGGCTTGGTCTAAACAGTCTAAACATGTCCAAATTTAAAAACATGGAAATTCCAAACGCTGTCAGACACTGTCCAGCTACAATATGCTCAACATGCGCATGTGGACAGGATCCAGGCTGCTTATGCTTTTTGTGCGAATGAAGAAATGTGGTGTTGAACGGATAGTGTAAAGATTGGCAAGACTGAGAAGGAAAGCATGGAGGAACAGAGACAATGCATGGCGATTGGAGGCAGACCAAAGCTAGGCAGCTAGGCCTTGGATCCTTGCAGCCACCCTTACACCTTTTCATTCAGGCTGGTAGCGGCAAAACGCAACTGAGCTGGCACCGGCAGAAAAGAATGACTCAGATGTTCCCTGAACTCTGAACTGTCTCAGAGTCTCCTGAGTCGTTGTTGTCATGCTTGTTTGTACTTTGAGTTGTGCCATGTTGTGCCTTTGTGCCAAATGAAGCCAAATGAAGCCAAGGTATTCATGTAGGCGAAATGTCCAAAGAAGAAACAGAGCAAACCCGATGCTTGGACGCAGATGGACGCAGATGGACGCAGATGGGACCTGGCTGAACCAAATCTGACCCTCTTAGTGAAAGGCGGTCGCAATGATTCCCGTGCAACGGATGATTCATGAAACAAAGAGTCACTTAGGATCACATATGAAAGGCAGGGTTAGGTTTAGTAAGTTTAGTATCTGCGAACAGATTCATGGCTCTTTGTAACACTCGCAGAACCTTCTTTGGATCAAAACAATCTGTGAGCAGAACTCCCTTTTGATTTCTTTTGCCAGGACAGGAGGCATTGGTGTTGAAAGCTTTGCAGCATCCACACATTGTTGCTGGGAAGAATTGGCACGAGTTGACCATGTGGTTCTTTTCTTGGTGCAGAGGTGGTTGGCTCAGAAAAGAATTAACATCTCATTGCATGTACATGATCCAGGGTCACCTGACCTTACGCTGTATTCCCTGTATTGCACGAGTCCTTGACATTTGTGCGGCAGCACTGAAGGCTCATGGTGCTTGTAGAAGTCAGAAGGGGCTAATGAGATTCGATATCCATCAGTATGCTAGTTCGACCCTTTTGTTCGACCCTTTTCGATGGGCATTTGACGAACCCAGGCACTTGACTTAGTAGGAAGTACAAAGTTCGGGAAGTTTCTGCTGAGGGCTCTAATCTATTGTCCCAGCCGTCCCAACGCGACGCTCATGATTTGGTCGTTTCTCAGGATTCCAGAGTCAAAAACCTTCTATCGCTTTAGTGATGTTTGGTGGCTTCCAATGATGTTCATTGAATTGACTTCCCATATGAATTAAGGTCCTGACACTTTCTTAGAAGATAGTTCGTTGATGTCACTGATCATCACCAAGCAGGAATGGAGGACTTGAAATCTGTTGCTAGAACAGTCTCTTTCTGAGAAGTGGAAATATATCCATAAAATATCAAAATGCTGCTCCATCCAAAAATCAGATGTTGCGCCAATGTTGCGCTGTTGTCTTCTCTGCCTTTGCTATAGCAACTTGATGTACTTCTTTAAATTGATCAAGAAGGTGCTGCCAGCAAGTCTTCTCTGAAACTGAACATTGTAACTTGTTTGAAGCTAGATTGCTGCGCTGAAGCCGGGTACTTGAATCCATGATTCTGAGGTGAAGTACATGGGAAGCTGGGTGAATCGAAAAGAAGAGGCCTGGACTGGGAAGGGATGCCAATCGCACCATGTCCTGCTAGTTGCAAAAATGTTCAACAAGCTCAGAAAACAGTCACGCCAGTGTCGAGTGTTTGCAGGACCTCATTATTGTCCAGGACTACTGTGATGGCGGAGATCTTGCTCATTATATTTTTTTCAAAAAGAAGAGCAATGAATTGGTACCAGAGACGAACATTATTCAATGGTTGCTTGGCGTTCCTGCCACATACAGCTTAGACTTGGACCTTGTTTCCTGTCCAGTTAAAGAGATGGTGAGATGGTGCTTGGTCGTCCAACAGAACTCGTGCAGATTCAGAGGTTCCTCGGGTTCCTCCCTTTTTAATAAAGATAATAATAAAGGGCTGCCGCCCCCTGCCGCCAACCCCTGGACTGGTAATATACGCAGCGTGCTACTAGCGTCACTCCGAAACAGCATGCCAGTATAAGCTGGATGGCGCCCTTGGCTTGCGGCTGCTACTGCCTAACGTCGCCTCTTGCTTTTTGCTCTGGCCTCTTGCTTTCTTCCTCTATCTATTCCTTCCTCTTCCCCCTTTTCTTTTGCTGCCTCGCCTCTCGCTTCGTCCTCTTGCAGCTGGCGACAAGAAACTACGTAGTTCCAAAATGAAGCCTGTTTCATGCAGCTCTCAAGCCTCCAAAACGTTGCCTTCGCCAGACAGGAAACTAGTTCCAAAATGCAGCCCTCAAACCTCCAAAACGTTGCCTTCGCCACACCGAAGCACCATGCATGCTACTGAAGGGCGGCCCAGGCCTTCGGCCTGCGGCTGCCTCTGCCTAACGTTGCTTTCTGAACCGACAAGAAACTAGCTCCGAATTGCAGCCTTCAAGCCTCCAAAACATTGCCTTTGCGACGCCGAAACACCATGGTACTGAAGGATGGACCAGGCCTTTAGCCTGCGGCTGCCTGTGCCCAACGTTGCTTTCTGCTCCAAATTGTAGCCTTCAAGCCTCCAAAACGTTGCCTTCGCCACACGGAAATACAATGTTATTGTGGCACGAACGGCACCTTCCGCCTGCGGCTGCCTCTGCCTAACGTTGCTTTCTGAACCGACAAGAAATTTCAAGCCTCCAAAACGTTGCCTTCGCCACAGCGAAACACAATGATGCCCCCATGTCCCCATGCCCAAATGTCTCCATGTCCCCGCCCCCCCTGTCCTGTAAGTGTCAAACCCCAAAGGTTGGGGTTGTTGATGCTTCATGTGCCCATGTCCGCATGCCCCGATGTCCCCATGTCCCCGCCCCCTGTCCCCTAAGTGTCAAACCCTGAAGGTGTGAGAGTTGTTGATGAAATGCGGTTCTTGTGCTCGGGCCTCATGCCCCAATGTCCCCATGCCCCCCCCCCTGTCCCCAGCACAGATGCCGATGCCATTCCTTGCAGAAGGCGCCTGCAACTCGTTTCAGGGGTGAGGCCTCAATGTCGTTCATTGTCGTTTACAGCGTGCGGTTTTCAAAAAAAATTGTAGAAATTAGAAGTTTCAGTCCTTTCACTTGAAGGCCGATAGAGCAGGAGAAGCAGATGATCGCCCAGAATGTCAAGGTTTCTGCTAAGGGCCAGGCGTTGGGCCTCTTAGTGCGGCAAGTGTCAAGCCCTAAAGGTGTGAGGGGTGTCCATGTCTCCAAAGCGTCCAATGTTCAAGTGATCCAAAAACCAATGTCCAAGTGAGCGGCTGCCTCTGCCTAACGTTGCTTTCTGAACCGGCAAGAAACTCTAGCTCCAAATTGTAGCCTTCAAGCCTCCAAAACGTTGCCTTCGCCACACCGAAACACCATGCTAACCATGGCGGCGAAGTTCCTCGACGCTTGTTGCTAGTAATTGCTTCTCTGATGCGCTCCCCTCGTGCCGTCGGCAGGGGTCGGCGGATTTCGGGCTCATCCAACAAGGGCGCGGAGAAGCAGTTTGAGTTCATCGTGAGCTCCGACCTTTTTTGATGTTTTGAAGCCACGTGCAAAGGCTAGCGCAGTTATCCCACGCGCTTCAATATTGTCACAAGCGTGCGAAGATCCTCCATAGATTCTTGTCACACATGAATTTTCATGATGCTGCCTTGATCCACCTCCTATGGATTTTCTGATATTATGTTAATGGTTGTTGATGGTTGAGGGTATCGTTATTGTAGTGTTTTGGGTGTAGTCAAACTCAACTCACACAAACCATGAAGGTGTGGTCTGAAAGCTGAGGAGATTTGAAGCCCTCCAATGTCTTCCTCACAGAGGACTGGTTATTGAGGGCAGCTTCTCACAAGCACAACGAGAAAACGATAGTTCACATGTTCACATTCTCATGCCTTTTTAGCTCAAGGGTTGACAATTGGGGCGGCATTCCGCAGATTGTGAGAATTGTCCCCCATTATCTCTCACTGCGACCTTTGCTGAAAGGATTTGCAATCCGTGCGACTGGGTGATTTTGGCATCTCCAAGAATCTAAGATCCACTGCCAGCTTGTGCCAAACAGTCGTCGGTACGCAGGCCGCCCTGGTTCTTTTGCCTTGGGGCCTGAGTATTGTCAACAGTGAACTTTTATCAAGAACCGAGCAAAAATGGATGGAAACAGTGAACTCTCGGACATTTGCTTCTCGACCGTGAGACTGGAGTGACAGCTTATGTGCATTGATATTCGATTTACTCGCAATCAACTTTGATGCTTGGGTCCCGTTTGTCTGCTGCACACTTTTTGAACTGCTTGGCTATGCTTGGCTTGTTTTCAGGCATACATGAGTCCAGAACTGACCCGCATGCAGAAGTACGGTCCCAAAACCGAAGTATGGAGCCTTGGAGCAACTTTGTACGAGATGCGCCTGAGCTCAAAAGCAAAGTTTTGGGGTTTTTTAGTGGCATGACAATACATCTCAATACATCTAGACATCTATGTGGATTTTCCAGGAGTCTCCTTACAACAGACCGAGTTCCACAAGAATCCACCAAACAGGAGTTGACTCACCCTAAAGCTATTTTGGTTTAAGTCTAAGTTGTATGTAGCCCGTTTATTTTTAGTTTTCGTTAAAACTCCTGGAGTTGAGATTGCACCCTCACACTGAGAGTGTATCTTCACAAGCAACTAAATAGTGAGAACAAGACTTATGAATACCTATAATTTAATCATTCAATGTTTTTCTGGTGTTTTCTATGCACGCAATCTGGCTGCAGGGTCAGCACCAAGGTGTGCACAAGAGAAGCTTTATGTCTCCGCTGATGTGTTGGAGTTAGTGGAGCGCCTCGATCATATCCGCGAGCACTGCTTTACACTTGACTTGCTAGGGATGTTTAAGAAATGAACAGAAACGTTTCTGTCTATCTATCTATCTATCTATCTATTTATTTATTTATTTAGTTTATTTATTTATTTATCCCCGTTCAACCCTCTCATAAATGGTTAAGAAATGGAATTTTGTAGTTACAAGAAGCCCCCCTAACCGGGGCATTTTGTAACAGGACACCTAAAAGGCAAAGTTGTACATTTTGAAGTGTTCATTTTGAAAGAGTTTTGAGGGGCCAACTCATTCTATAAGACCATCCAGTTAGTTTTTTTGATGCTTTTGTAAGCTCAAGATGCTGTTATTGAACATCACAAAAGTCAGCAGGGTGTGCAATGACATTTTGTAAGGAGATGTCGTCAAGAGTAGAAGAACCATTTTTTGTAAGAATATATGCTTTTTAGGCATTGGTACAAATTATTGTTCAGATCTGTACATGTTTTTGATTCGACTCAATCGTCTGATAGCTGTTTTGGCTATTTTCGAAACCACAGCGCTGACACAGCAAAATGTGAAACACCCTTTCATGGCAGCGTCCTGTGGCTACAAGCACCTTGTCATTTTGTAAGGTGCAGTCCAAGTTTTATGGCAGCCATTTTGAGTTCAATTTCTTTTTGGATTTGGTGGAGGCACCAACTTTCTTCTCAACGGGCGTTGTGTCGGCCAAGGTTCTTTTGCAAGTTGTAAGTGTGGCTACGCTCACAGCTATCTCGTATTTTCATTTTGTACATTTTCTTTCGTGTTCAACTTTTATGTGTTCTTTTGGTACTCATGTGACAACACAAACGCAAGACATCATGACAGGAGTTCTGGTAGGCAATGATGCCAAAGAAACAAATATACAAAAATACAAAAAGTGGCAAAGAAAAGGAATCCTTACAAAAAGGCTGCTCGAAAATCAACGAGACCGGGAAAAAAGCAGGGAACCAGAAGTTGTTGCCTCACAAAATGATATCCAAAAATGCGTTCTGAAATCACAACTTCTTATAAAAAGGTCATAAAGCGGGACTCAACATTCATATCATGAAGAAAGTTGTCACCTTACAAAATGATGACGGATTTTAGAGTCGAATGTGGGTGCTAAAAACCTATTCTTATTGTAAGGGCCAAAACTCCCAAAAACCGATCCGTTTTATAGAGGTTTTCAAAATCCCCTCAGTTTATGCTTACAAGAAGCCAGGTGCGACCCCTTCCCCGAAATTCGAACCAGGATATTTATTTGTTTATCTTTTAATTCATTTATTATATTGATTTATTTTTACATACATACATAATATACATGCATACATACATACATACGTACGTACGTACGTACATACATACATACATGCATAAATACATACATACATACATACATACATCCATCCATACATCCATGCATGCATGCATACATATATTTATATATGCATGCATGTACATTTACATGGGATGTTTTTTTGGTAAGTGATTTGCTTCCTGGGTCCTCGGTTATACATATTATATATACACTCTGTTCAGCCTGCTCTGAGATGCTGTTTCGAGGCAGATCTCCAGTGCAAAAGAGGCACCCAGATTACCAAAGGAATTGGGACACTTGGCTGCATGCCATGGAAGCTGCCGAAGGTCAGGTGTGTCGAGAGGAAGTCGACGCTGCGTATACACCTTGCCCTCTTCTTCCATTCAGGATGCATCCATAATATGAATGCGAGATTTTACGATGTGGAGAAATTTTGGGATGGTGCTCATTCCCCGAGATATTTGGAAAGCGGCCTCAAGCGAAAGTACCTTGGGGTTGCCCCCGCTCCGCAAGCAGTATCCAAAGACAGGCGTGGTTTGAAGTATATCCCTCTGGTTTTGATTCGAAGCTTCACTTCTTGCCGTTGCAAGAGTAAGATCCTTAGGACATTAACCCGGCCTTGTAACCCAACAGCAGGTTCCAAGGTTTAAGGGTTCCAGGATTGCAGTTCCGTTCCGGTTCTTGGGCTCAGCAAAATCCGACGCACTATTCCCAGACCCAGAGAATGAAACGCAAGAGTCGCTGCTGCTGGGAATTACTCGCAAATATGGAGACAGACAAGACATTGTCAAACGCGTTCACCACAATGGTCAGATATGGACAGATCAGGGCCAGTAAAGATCGAAAGTTACTCTCAAAATGTTGTGAGGAAAGTAGAGCTATATAAGTTACAAAAGCTAGCTTGTGCTAGCTGAAGTTGCTCTTGCTTTAGCAAGGAATAGGCAGGCACCAGGACCGTTCAAAACCCTGGTCTAAGAATGTCTAAGATTTCTAAGGATATTCCTTTGAGCTGGAGGAGATTTGTGCAGCTATGTTGGTCAAGGACCCTGCTACACGGCCCACCTTGAGCGACATGCTCACGGATCATGAGCTGTTGCGGGTCACAAGGAAGCACGAAGTCATGAAATGAGTCATTTTTTGATTGAAAATGAATCGAGAAATTTCAAAAAATGTCAAAAACGAATGCCACCTTATGCTAAGTACAGTTCTCTTTGGTTTGTGATCTATTGTGATCTGTCAATTTTTTTGGATTGGTGTTGGTGTGGTTGGATTCTCGACCAGGGGATCTGTCTCTGAGGTGACAGTTCTTCAACTGGAGCGTGCAGTGGATTGGAAGGATTCATTGGTGCCTGGAGAGGGAAAAGAGTTGCAGGTGCCTGCCGAAGCACAAGACAAATTGCGGGAACTCTTCAAGATGTACAGTAAGGATGGTTTTCTCAGCCGAAAAGAACTCACAAGCCTTTTGCAAAAGCTTCACCCAAAATGGGCGTCGGGAGTCGCTAGTGTTCTGCTAAAGGCTGCAGACTCCAACGGGGATGAGAACTTGGATTATGAGGAGTTTCTAAACTGGCTCCTTGGGAAGGAAAACGAGTGGACGCCAATCAAGGAGGCCATGATGTCAGCACCTAAGGAAGAATCTCCAAAGTCTCCAAAGCTGGGATCAGGGTTTTCAGAGATGGCAGCAGATGCTCGAGAGAGGCTAATTAAATCCTCAAGTGGAGCCGAGATGTCTCTGCAAGAAGCAGCTCAGATTATCGAGCTGAATGACATAGTGAAGTCGTATAAAGAGCTGGCCGAGGTGCTGAAGAGATTTCCTCAATTAGATCCTGTTTTGGAGGCAATGTCTACACTTGACTTTAGCAGTTGGCCAGTATCCCAGTTAAAGGAGTACATCTCAGCCGAAGGGCATTCATTTACTGGACTTTCGGAGAAAAGAGAATTGGTAGATTTGTGTGACCAGATTTTCAGAGAACTTTCAAAGCCAAGTTCGGAACAAACTGGCACGTTGGAGGAAAGGGAGTCGTTTGCCAATGCTGAATGCATTGATGCTCGCCTACGATGTATTCAAATTTTGCAGGATACCAACAATGCAGGCCCAGATCCAGTTCTGTTGGCTGTAGCAGTACGACAAGCTCAACGCTTGCTTTCAACAGAGCCCTGTGAAGCTGCAATTCTGAGCCACTCACTAAGACTGGGGATGTGTGCGGAAGACCAATCTAAAAGCGCAACTACGCTACCTGAGATGGAACAGGCTGTGAATCTGATGCAGGCTGTACAAGATGCTGTGAAGATGCCAGACGGTCGAAAGAACAGCGTCACTACGCAGGCAATTTTAGATGCTAATTCTCGTTTACAGCAAGTTCGAGTCCAAGAGAAGCAGATTGGCATTCGTTCTCTGTGTGGACCTTTCGTTCCTTCGCTCCAGCTCAGCCGATGTTTTAATCGGTTGTATTTTGTTTGCTTTGTGAAATACTCTTGACGGTTTTCCTTGGGTGAAGATTTGTGCATTTACTATCATTGAATTGATATGTTTGTTTGGTTTTGTTGTTTTTTTGTTTTGTTTGGTTTTGTTTGGTTTTGTGCTAAGTGAAGTTTGGTGTGTGTCGAATCGTTCTTTGAGGTGAAGACTCTGTCCTTGAAAAGTGACGCGTCTCTGTCAGAGCTGCAAACAAAGCTATCCCAGTTGTGGAGCAAACCGTTGGAATCTTTGAGTTTTTTCACAGCAGAAGGACAACCACTGGAAACGGAGGAGAAGTGGCAGGAGCTGCGAAGCTCCAGTCACATTGAGGCCGGACATGGCATGAGATGGCCGTGGTAACCCTGTGATATCTCGGGTGGTGATGTGTGGTGATGTATGATTTGTATTGACTTGTTTCTTTTGCTTTGCTGTCAATCTTGTGCCATGTAGATGCTTAGGGATCAAGGATCCTGCCCAAACTTTGCATTTCCTTTATATACCAAAGACAAAGTATCCACATTGTCCACGTGAAATGTCCACTGTGAAGGTCAACTGGCAGAAAGGAGTTCTATGGATTTCTCCTGGCCAAACCCTGAACAGCCCATTTCTGAACCTTCAAGAGGGTTCAACACCGGAAAAGTACGTACTATATTAAGTCTAAGTTCCAAGAAAAGACAGCAGCACCAAACCACGCTGGATCAATTTCAAGCACGAACTAACGGTTGCACAATGGAGCCCCACAGCACCCCCATGGATTTGACTTGCAAAAGTGGTAGTTCAACCCAAGATTTCTAGCGCCCGGCGAGCAAGGTCAAAACATGACAAGGCCAACCCTAAGAGTAACAGGATTGACGAATCCTGACATTAGAAACGTTGCGTATGGTGTCAAAAACTGATGTTCCTTTCCATACCAGTTGGTCCTGGGTTTCTCTTGCTGAGTTATTTGATTCCATCCTGACTTGGGATATATTTTTAAGATTTCAGGCGTGTCAAAACGCGAATCAGAGGGGACCCCTCCAAAGAAAGATGCCCAGCAAGTTCTTTTTCTGCATGCAGTGCAAAACCTCCTGCCTTCTAACTCCGTTTGTGGAAAATGCATTCGCTTTTCACTTCCTTTTCAGAAACTCCTTCCTTTCACTTGCATCTGCAATAGGCCTTCTCTTTCGCATTTTTGTTCTAAAGGTCTTGAACTTGAGATTGTTTGAATATCCCGCTGTTTCCCGAAGAACCTGATACTCTGAATGTTCTGACTTTGTTCGGATGTCCTGAGTTTTTCCGAAGCTCTTGAGATGTTACAATATCCCAAGATTTCCAGAGTATCCTGAGATTGCAGCGTATTGTTGCTTTTTGCTAGTTGGACTAGACACCACACAGAGATTACCAGTCTGCGAATGAGTGAAATCAATCCTGAGATTTTTTTTTGAGGAAACTATTGTCGATGCAACATATAGCCGCACAAATGCTGCAAGGTGAGCTAGCCTTGAATTTCACTCCCAGTTTGGACCGCATGTTTTCTTTGTTATCACACCGTTTGACCTGAAGAATAAGCAGAAGTCAGAATGAGGAGACGTTGGCATACACTGACCACTTTCGCGAAGCCCTGTAATTGCCTTTGATGAATAAAGTATGATAAAGTCAATTAAAGGTAACATAAAAGAACTGATTTCATCTGATTTCGCTTACAGGGTCCACCGAGGAGATTCTGTGACAAGACGAGTGCTTTGACCTAAGGTGAAGATGCTACTGGAGCGAGATCGCAAAGGCAGCAAAGCAAAGTCAAAGTCAAAGGCCGCACCAAAGAGTCGGCCCCCGGACAAGGCCAGGACCGGAGGACATCGGAGGACAACCTGAGGACAACGGGCCATTTAAGGACCATCGGACAGTTTGGTCTTTGACGACTTTCGCCAACGTTGTGCAACGTTGTGCAACTTTGCCCGTGTCTTCCCCTTTCAGCCATTGGTAAGATCACTGAGCCACGTTTAGTCTCTAATTAAAGGACCGGATAACCCCACAAATGAACTTCTTCCAATAATGAGCACCAAAGGTTGCAGCGGGGACGGGGAAGAAGGAAAGACAAAGGACGTGGTGAAACAGTTGTGTGTGACGAAGTGATATGTGCATGTATGTATATATGTATGTCTGTCTGTCTGTCTGTCTGTATGTAATGTAATGTAATGTAATGTAATGTAATGTAATGTATGTATGTATGTATGTATGTGGGGTAAGCTATTTGTGAGCAGGTTCGTGTGTGAGTAAGTTGCTCCGCTTTCTTCGAGTTCCACCAGGCTCTGATGGCCTTGTCTCGACATGCTATCAAAGCGAT
>Ga0126342_10010271_pt1 | contig 16745 bp, 23 predicted proteins | sample Cyp1metagenome_FD_92528 | JGI IMG/M metagenome (GOLD analysis project Ga0126342, IMG submission 92528) | Coral microbial communities from Lord Howe Island, Old Settlement Bay, Australia - Cyphastrea 1 metagenome | ecosystem: Host-associated > Invertebrates > Cnidaria > Coral ... | reverse complement strand
TATATATATATATATATGAAGGTTTCCTAAGTCATAGGAGTACCCCCCCGTTCTCATCCATTTATAGTCTGGGATTTTCCATGACATGGTTACCATCCTAAGCTCGCGTGGGGTACCCCCATGACGAGCCGGAAAGCTCCATTTATACATGGGATGATCCCCATGACGACTGGAGAGTTTTCAGCAGAAAATTGGGACTTCACCGACTTCACCGGATATTGGGAGGTGTATCTTAGGACTTTTCGTTTTTTTTTTTTTTAACATTCGGAATATCATGGGAATATGATCATGGGGATATGAAAATCGGATATGGGATTTCTCAAGTTGAGATGATTGGGTGCGGGATCAGCCGATCAGCCCCCCATTTTTTGTTCGATGATGTTCCCAGCGAACCAAAGCCATTAATCATCATTAGTCACTACTAACCATAAAAAAAACCGTGATAACAATTATTGTTATTTTCATGGTGAATTTAATGCTTCGTCAAGTATTGTTAAATCCGCCATTTTTTAAAGGGTTCTTCAAAACAACACGGACCGAGGTTAGTGACCTTCTGTCGGAGCTCAAACAGCGACGTGAGCAGGTCGGAACGTCCGCACCTGGAAGATCAGCTGGGGATTTTAAGGATTTGCTTCCACAATTAATATGTTTTAATAAACTGTTTATTTGGATGATTTTGATATGAACAATCTATTGACTTGATTTCAAAGTTTTTAATCATGATAAACGCATGGTTAGTACTCGTAGTTTAGTTACATATATATATATATCATAAACGGACTCTCGTCCATTTCATTCCATTTCCGTAATTTAAGGAATCATTTCCAATCACATTTCCAAAAAGCGTTTCGATGTTATCCACGATATTTACATGAATTTCGAGATGATCTCGTCCATTTCTATACCCTCCAGTAAGATGGCAATGGAAAGTCACCAGATTTCGTTCCATGGATTTTCCCCAGCTACAAAAACTTCAGGGGTTGCCACCAGAATGGCATCTTCCTTTGGGGGTTGCCAATATCCCTGTTATATAGCAGCCATTAGCCCCAACTTAGCTACATAATGCTATATATATATAATGCTATATATATAATGCTATATATATAATGCTATATATATAATGCTATATATATGTGTATATATATATATATGTATAATGCTATATATATAGAGCCCCATAACATTCCAGTTTATATGCCAATGAAATCCCATGAAATCCCCATTATCCGAAGATATCCATGATAAAATTCTGTGAATTCATGATTTCCCATCAAAAACCACCTGGTCTATATGGCCATTCCGTTCCGTTCCGCGCAGGTCATCGAGCGGGTTCACGCCGGTGAGGGGGATCCCGCTGAAGTCAGAGAGCTCACCGAGGCAAGGGATAGCTGGGGAGATTGGAAACTACACTCTGGGAAACATACAAAAAGCTATGGAAAATCACTATTTTTAATGGGTAAATCCACTATAAATGGCCATTTTCAATAGCTATGTTAGTTTACCAGAGGGTAACAGTTTCATGGAGATTTATGGTGAGTTTATGGTGAATTCGTGGTGATTTCATGATGATTTCATGGGGAGAAAAACATGTATTTTATGGTGATGAATAGATATTGAATCAAGAAAAATGGGATCAACATGGGTGACTTTTCATGGTGCAGATCAATGGGTGAACAATGGTGAATAATGGGATGATATGGGAAGATACCCTCTGGTAATTTGTTATACATGCTTGATATGGCATAAATGGTAGTAACATTGGTAAATTAGAAACCAATGGTAAATCAACTATAAATGGTAATTTGTTACACAGCTATTGAAAATTGCCCATTTAGTTCGTTGATTTATCCATTAACAAATGGTGATTTTCCAAAATTTAGTTCGTTAGTTTACCAGAGGGTAAGTTGGTGTTTTGGGGTTTATGATTAAGCAAGAAGTTTTTTTTCACTGGGACTTTGGGATTTCAAGGAGTTCCCAGTTCCAAGGATTTCATTAATATACATAGTACACAAGAATTGGAGATAAACTTCATTGAATCCATCATTGATTCACTGATAAATGATGATACATGAATAGATTAGAAAATCATATACATATATATATATATATACACATAACACCTATACAAATGGAGATCGAAATAGGAGTCAATCACTGATAAATGTCAATAATCCTATCCAACATCATATTGAACTCCACTAAAACAAGGGGGGCCCAAAATGAATAGTAAACCATGGCTTTGTTTTTGGTGTATTCAAAATTCAAGGAACTGTCATTACTAATACCAGAAGTAGGGCTTGCAAGATGAATGGTAAGCCTAGAATCGGTAGATTCCGGGTAGATCACCTAGCAGCCCTTGGAGTGAAATGAGGACTTTCGTAGGGAAAATGATGATAAACCAGGTACCAAACCCAGCGAAATGATCAAAGTCTAGATTAACAATTATATACCCATGCATACTCCAATGTTGAGTACAGTAGTACCATTAGTATATATATATATATATTTTCCATTATTGCCATCTATCATATTGTTGATGATCATACCTATCGCGTTTCGTTCCATGGCTTTTTTTTCAAACGCTGGTTTCAGGAGATCGAAACGCTGGAACGTGTCGCAAAGGACAAGACCGATGAGGCGTTCGGAACGTGGTACAGGCAATGTGGAGGAATTTGTCATACAATATACCAGAATCTTAGTGGAATGTATATATATATATGTCTATCTCTGTCATATATATACAGCATTCTACATCATTCTATATTCAATTCTCTATCTCTATCATATATATATATAATTCTATATCATTCTATTTGTGATATATTACCCATGGATATATAGAATTCTAGATTTTATCGTTGGTTGAACTTGGTATATTTACATTTGATTCTATTTGTATACCCTCTGGTAATTTAACAACCATAGAAATCATAGAAATAGTTGATTTACCCATGAAAAATGGTGGATCTTTCCATCGTTTTCCTATGAAATCATCATTTTCCCACGGGAAAATCCCATGGTTTTCCTACGGTTGTGGCTTCGCCGGCTCAGGAGATCATCGACTCTGCGGGCTATGTGCGAGCCACTGGGCGCAGCGTTTCCGTAAAAAAACGTTCAGCACACGTGGAGCAGCTGGGAATTCCTCATGAAAATCATGGGAAAATCATGGGAAAATGATGAAACATGGAGGTTTAATGCTGGGGACATCAAGGAACTCATAGAGGGATCAACTGGAAGATTTTCCCGTTTTCACATGGGCTTTGGGAAAATCAAGGAACTGTAGCTGGTGACACCGGTTTTTTTCGCACAGATGATTTTCGAATGTCAAAAAGGGGCCCCATGGCCCAAGAGTTCAGGAATCTAAACCGAGAATAGCAGATACATCCAGAAATGCATGACTTTATGGATCTGCATGGATCTTTATCTAACTTTATCGGATCTTTTCTTGCTATATACTTTTATCAAGTTTGTTTCGCTCTGACTGGATCGTTTGAGATCTCCGTCCTGGTATTGAACAGTTGAGCACAGTGGTCCAATGATTGAGAATTCAGAAGTCAAATTTTCTGTTGGAGGCATGAATATCCCAACATTTTTCCCCATCATTTTCCCATGAAATGATTTTTTCCCCCATCATTTTCCATGGAAGAAAACCAGGCTTTGCTGGGTCTTTCGGGTCACTCCCTCACTGTTGGTACATTGGCCTGGCAGGCCTGGTGTTGGGGGTCAGATTTCATGGTGATGTTGCTTGGGATTTACCCTCTGGTTTTGTCAAAATAGCTATTGAAAATGGCCCATAGAAATAGTGAATTTTCCCATGAATAGCATGGTGAATCTTTCCATAGTTTTTTGTAAACGTTTACCAGGCCGGGTACCATGATTTAACATTGCGAATTCCGCGAAATGCTATTTTTGACTTGTGACACTGACAGCTATAGAGACTACAATCTTGAACATTTTTCGAACTAAATGGGGAGATTCTTCGTTGCATTTCGTGTGATGGGAAGGTAATCATCAGTTTCCCTCTGCGAATCAACCGCGGTAATGGAAGGTTTTTCAATGGGAAGATGGTCGAGGCGAATGGTTGATTTCAGTCAATGGGATGATTAAAGCTAAAGAACATGACATAGGAGACTATGGAGACTATGGGGAAAATAGGAAACCATAGGGTTTTGGCATGATTTGATTTGACTTTATAGAGGTACAATTGGGATATCACTGGCATAGAGCACCAGGAATACGACAGTTGGATGTGTCTGAACATGGGTTTATTGTAGGTAGCCGATTTTCAGACAAACCCAACTGAAACCATCAAAATGGGTTTATGGCATTGGCTTTATCACATTACCTAGATGGTTATGACTAACATAGCCATGGAAGCCATGGCCCATAGAAATAGATGGTTTACCTATTGAAAATATTTAAAAATGGTGATTTCCATGGCAAACTGTTAGTCACAACCAGAGGGTATATTTTACGAAGCAGGAGTTAAACTCATGCTTAAGATTCACGAATTGCCGGGATCGGGGATTTTTTATGCACCAAATCACCTCAATCCACATGGGATTGATTGGATGTTTTCTGCCACAGGATTGTGCAGGCAAACATCGTCTCATTTCTGGTGCCCAGGACGGAAAACCCAGGGATCGCCTCCATGGGTCCTGCTGATCCTTGGTAAGGTGGAGAACATTGAACCAGGGATATATAGGTGGTGCCCCCCCGTTGTGATGTTTGTTTGTTGGTTTATAACCATAGGAATTTAGTATGTCAATATTAATCTACCATAAAGCCATAGTAAGTCTAGTAAGTCTAGATATTATAACCATAGGAATAGTATGTCAATTAATATCTACCATAAACAACCATAAACCCATCGTGAAATTGGAGTTATAAACGCACGCACGCACGCACCAACTGAACGCGTAGCGGCGTAGCGAATCGCTGGGGCACCCCTCGACAGGACGAGTCGGTCTGCCTCTTCGAGTTCAACGACGACGAAGTCATGGAGGGTTTCTCCACGATGTCGCGGCAATGTTCCCAATGAGCCGGTGGTGCCCGCGAGAAGAAAAAAGTGGATGTAGATCTGAGATGGTTTCTGAATAGGTACACCATTAATAACGGTATACATACATATATACACATAAATATATACAATATGTATATGTATATATATATACGTATATATCACATGTATAATATTTGAAGAGCCTTGCATTCAAACAGCTCGCGATTCAGGTGACCCAGTCGGATGTTTTTTCTTTTCGTAGACTCCACTGCTGTTACCGCAGCATGCCGCTGCCAAAAACCAGCAGAGACAATGAACGTCAATGAATCCGCAGCCAATGAGCACGCGCTTGTACCAGTAGATTGGCCGTAGCCGAATGCCGAAGTTTCCCCGGATCGCAGCTATCGCAGCTATCGCACCCCGGATCGATCGGCTAACTCGCAGATCTGTTTATGTCATCCATTGGAGGCATCCAATTTTGACAACAAGTACACGAAGTACGCACTTGGGAACATTGAATGATGCACCTTTGATCCGAAAAATGTGATCTGGGGAAGTGGAAGAAGTGATGCGGGGCCTTGATCTTCTGCGGAAGTTGAGTTGAAATTTTACTCAGCGCAGATAGATGAAGTGAAGCATAGTGAATCTGAAAAAGCACTGCTAGCGAGTCGGTGAGTCCGGACCAAAAAAAGCTGGAAAAAGCTCTGCTCCAGTTGATTGGTTGTGGAAAGCATGGAAGAGTCGAACTTCAAGTGGGACAATACACAAACAATCAGTGACACTAAATATTGGGCTGGGAAGAGTCCCAATATTGTGAAATACAAACATATTCCCACGAAATAGTTGCACTAAATATGTGTCCAACTAATTTGTCCCCTAAATAGTTGCTAAATTCAACTACAAACAATCTTCAGTCGTACTTTAAGCACTTCTGGCAAACTAACATAACCATTGACAATGGCCATAAATGGGTAGTTTTACCCATTATTTCAATGGTGATTTTCTACATTTATGTAACAAATCAACTATGTTGATATTAGATTATATCCATTATTTCAATGGTGATTTTCTACATTTATGTAACAAATCAACTATGTTGATATTAGATTATATCCATTATTTCAATGGTGATTTACCCATTATTTCAATGGTGATTTTCCGCAGTTATGTAAACGTTTACCAGAGTGTAGTACTTCAAATTTCTCAGTCACTGTATTGATGATCCCTGGATCGACCCGGCTTCGTGGCTTCGCATCTTCGGGTCCGAAGATGGGATATGGAACAAACAAAAAACAACAGGGTAATGGTAATCTGAATGGAGAAAATCATGGATTAAATTTCCATAAGATAATTCCATTCATTTTTTTTCATCAAGAAAATATTGTCAATGGAATATTTATCATTTTTTCCCTATAATTTTCAGACCCACATCAAGTTTCTATGCTTGGGACACAGTGAACTTCGTAAAGGCCTCGTAACATCCTCATAAAGAAGTCACCATGAAGCCTCATCAAGAAACTGAACGAGACTTCCATGTTTTAAACACTGGTAATTTAGCATAGCTCTGGAAAATAGCCCATTTATAGTTGATTTACCTATGAAAGATGGTGATTTCCCATAGCTTTTTGTATGTTTACCAGGCCGGGTAACCACTGAGGTCTCATGAAGAGCGCTGCGTGTTTAACTTTGTCTTTATGTCCGTGGCCTGCATGGAGACCTGTGGCAAGGCCACAACTGTGGGACGTCTAGAGATCATTCGCTGCCATCATTAACACAGAGATCTTTATTTTATCACCAATCATCCATCACAGATGATCATCAGATTATATCATTATAAATATATATATCATTATATATCAATATACAGCTAGAACGATATCTTCTATAAATGTTAACTTTCATATACTCATAGTATCTCATCGCGCGGCCGTCAGGTCGAAGTGATAGTTATGCGAAGTGGCCTGCTACAGTTTCCGGCCTCCGTGTCCTACAGGAGTTCAGCCAATTTTAGCATGGATTTAAGCATGGATATGATGATATGATCATGATATGTTCATGATATCATCATGAGATCATGTCCATGTCGGAATTTTTGGTTACATGATGTTCCATGTCGGGTTTTTGGTGGGGCGAAGGACGAAAGATGGCACTGCCACTTCGGGTGAAGACTTCAAGCCCACTGAGGGCAAGTTGAGCGGGGGAAACCCAGGACTTTGGAAAAACAGGACGAGTACTTGGGTCATCATAAATATCATAAATGGTCAGTAGAACATCATAGATATCATACATATCCATCATAAATATCATAATACTTGATAGAATCTGATAGAATCTGATAGAATTGATCCATTGGTCAGCAAAAATGATATAGTCTTTTGATGGGGATGTAGATGATGTAGTTTTTTCTGTTTGGGGATGACTATACTGCTGCATCTGCTGGTGATTTTGCTACTGCAACTGGCTGAATCTAGCCACACTCCATGGCTTTTGACCTGTCATGTTCAGTCGACCAGAACTGTCCGCTTTTTTTTTGTCGACTGAAGACAACATCTGTGTGTATATTATATATATATACACATTGACATAGTATATCTTTATATATATATAGTAAACATTTACACATATTCTAGTTCATATTGTATACATAGATGTTTCGTGAAGCTGTTTTTTGGACATCCCCGCTCGCCAGCCTTCAACCCGGATGAAGTGGAGAAGTCCTTCGAGGCGGAATTTTTCAGTGATGCTGACTGCTATTGGTACCCTCTGGTAATTTAACATGGAAAATCACCATTTTTCAATGGGAAAATTCACTATTTCTATGGTGATTTTCAATAGCTATTTTGACATAACCAGAGGGTATGTTCAGTGCGTTTTTAGCAATGCCGAGCATGTTTTTTTTCCCACTCTTTGAGTCTCTCTAACTACGCCAATTCAATTGAGCTAGATTTTCATACCTTGGTTCGGTTGTGAAACGGGAATTCTACTGGGTTAGGGATTCTGAACTAACCCATAGGACTGGGAAACCTCTCATCCAACTGAGTTGAAAAACCGTTGTCAGGTGGAAATTGTGGATGACGATCGTTGCGAAGATCAAGAAGAGTCAGGGACCCAGAAACTGATGCTGACCAGGCTTGCTTCGTCATTTATTCCTGACCATTGAACCATTGAATTTAACCATCACAATAGGGATTTATCACCTTTAAACAATAGAAAAAAGAGGTTTTAACCATAGCTAATGGGGATTGCAATCCCATTAAATCTCCTAATTTGACTGGTGAAATCCTCATTCGTGGGCTCGGAGCTTGGAAATTTCACACCGATCCCGAAAAAAGAGGACGACACAAAAACAACGAGAAAGAACTTGGGGTATCCCCAAAAACTAGTGGTTTATTATCATTGTCCCTATGAGAGTTTCCATTTTTTTGCCAAACTCTATGGATTTTTTCATCATTATCCAACTTATCATATCGTTTGCTATCCATGCCATCGCAGATCGCCATCAGATATTCCACATCATCCCCATTTTTGCTGGTTACCCTGTGGTAGTCTCCATTTCGTTTGATGATTTTCCAGCTATAAACCTCCATTTTGTTCAGGGATTTTCCACAACGGCAGGGTATTCTTCAATATTCATATCCTAACATCCCATGAATATTCCTGAGTAGTGTTATTAGATGTTATTAGTGATAGTATAGTAATCCCTTATCCCATCAAAATCACATTCATTGATACCATAGAAATTCATCGATATTCCATTCATGTTCCCAAAAAAAATCCATGATCATCCCACATCATCATGGATTTTATCTAGAAAAAAAAATCATATCAATTACTCATCATGGATTTTATCTAGAAAAAATAATATCAATGACTATCCCAAATCTATCTATGCCTATTATCTACCTATAGTAATCCCCCCATTTTTTTTTTGGTTTCGAACCACCGGTGTCAGCGGCAGGTTCTACATCGAACTCTTCGAACCCCAAGTGCACAAGGGCAAAGATTCTCATCCAGGAGGGGTGTTACGTGAAAGGTTGGTGGGCGCTGAACAACATGGGAAGAATGGGGGATTTTCCATGGACATTATATAAAAAACATTGGATATATATGGATATATCGGATCTATTTCTGATTGATTTTTTTTTTTAAATTGGATATATTATTGGATATATTTTTTTGTTTTGGATAATATTGGGATATATTGTATAATCAACTGTATCCAATTTGCTTCTATCCGAAAAGGGTGCATACCACGTAGTAGTGCCTGGCATTTTTGTTGCCAGGGAAAAGAAGGATACCACCATTGATAGGAAGGTATATATGTTTTTATATGATTTACCACCATGATGGCCATAGCATCATTCATAATATGTTTTTTACCATATGAATAGCGTTTACTGTTTGAATTTATAGAGCAGGATTCCAACACGATGGGATTTTTCTGACCAGGGCCACCGAAAAAGTCAGTGGGCTGTCGGCAGTGTCGATGTCAGGAGCACTAGGAGATTTGCACATGACGACGATCAAGATCATTGACAAAGATATGTATCTTGTCATGGGATGTTGGGCTTTTCCTAAATCGGTAGTCATCTTGGTAGAGAGGTCCTCCATATCCTCCATGGATTATGAAATTATGTATCAATATTAGCCCAACAAAATCACCCACATGTATATAGGTAAATATACCAGCACCATGGAGCATCTAGGATCTTTCCAGACAAAAATCGATAGCTTCCGTTTATCATGGTTTCGCAGGAGAAAATCCCCTATCATGCAGGTTTCAAATGGAGGTTTTCATGGGCATATCATCTATGAATGTAGAAAAAACCCTTTGGAAACGATGGCCAATCAGGTGACACATCCGACACTTTTTTGTTGGCGCATCACGAAAAAAACCGTAGTAGCATTTTTTGTCTATCCACGGTGATTCCCAGACCATCTTTGGATGGTTTTAATTCAACATGTCACTATATATACCATCTGGTTATTTAACATAGCCATGGAAAATCACCATTTCTAATAGGTAAACCATCTATAAATGGGCCATTTTCCATGGCTATGTTAAATAACCAGAGGGTATAGTGAAATATTGGACTCATACAGGGAACTGCTAAAGTCGTCTCTTTTTGTGTTGTTGTCAAGAAATCAGCTGCGGGTTTTAGTGTCTTGCAGAAGTCGTCTCTTTTTGGCTTCCCGCAAGCTGAATGCAGGATTTGTGATGATGTTTTGTTTTTGACCCATGATTTCGCGAATGTGGCGTTTAGGTTGGTGTTTAGGATGACTTAGGGGTGACTTCTTGGAAACAGCGTTGACAATGGGGAAAACCCATTTGAGGATAAATGGACAGTGAGGGATGACTTTCACTTCTAGCTGTATATAGTGGGACTGGGTCCCTTATAATATATTATTCCCAGCCCATCAAATATCCTGAAATATTGGACTCATAGTGGGACTGGGTCCCTTATAATATATGAGACTCATATTAAGATATTGTTATATCATATAGACTGGGTCCCTTATAATAACATATGATACTATATTAGCTATATATTAGGTCTATATTTGACTCCTGTGGGACCCAACCCCATAAGTTATCGGAGCCCTCGGAGCTCGATCAACCCACCGAGTCCTGGAATTCTTTGCTTCGATCACGAGAACGATCAAATCGAAGTGCAAGGCAAGACCGACAGCGACGTGAAGGCGCCGCGATGCCGATGGCGATGTTGCGATGTTCTTGGGGGATGAGTGGCGATGGCCAAGATATCCAAGATATCCAAGATGCCATCGCCACGAAAAGGTAAGTTCGTTTACAAAACACGAACTGGAAAGTTCCACCATGCTATGTAGCTGGGTAAATCCACTATTTCGACGCCATGGCTTCAGGTATTTGGGTAGATTCTTGAGATGGGTTTGTCTGAAAATAGGGTATATTCCCAATTATAGCACTTTAATAGGGATAATGATCATTAACCATCATTAACCATTGGGTTTAGGGGTATACTATTTTCAGACAAACCCAGATGTTGGTATGTCAGTCATTACCAGAGGGTATATCCATGTATATCCCATTAATATCCCATTGAATCACTATAAAATCCCATTAAATCACTATTGGTGTTCATTCTAAGCATCGAAAAATCATGCGACGCACCGCAAAAAACTTCCGCAGTTTGACGTGCTGGTGAAGCGAGTGGACGGGGCAAGCGGACAGGCCGGGGCATGTTCTGAAAATTGGGGATATTTTGGTAGTGGTAGGTCTATCTATATATATATATATCATGTGTATATATATATATATATCATATATATCATATGTATATATATATATATATATATACACCATGTATATCATATATGCATATATATATATATGTAGGTTTATAGATGTCTATAGCAAGCCATGTCAACCATTTTAAACCTACCATGAATACTTTTTTTTTTCTCCGAAATCATCCCAAATGGTGGCATTGGGTTTACCAGGTAAAAACCAATCCCGCTGTATTCCACAATCATTCCACAAAACAGTCCCAAATTCTTGCTGGATATTGCTGGTTAAATCCTCATTATCCCAGCATCATCCTGTTATCCCAAAATCATCCCATAATTATCCCACTAAATCCGGTTAAATCCTGGTTAAATCATCATTTCATTCGAGGTTTCATTCGGAGCTTTCAAGGAGCTGTCAGTCTGTCGAGACGGCTGGGACTCCACTGTTCCGCGGGAATCGGAATCTGTGAGCTCGGCGGACCAGGTCTCCTGCAAGTATAGATGTGAAGGTGACTCTGCTCAGGCGTGGTGACCGGCGCGGTGACCTCGAATGGCCATGCGCATTTCGCATTCTGCTTTTGATAGTGCTTGGTCTGCTTGGTTTCCGAAACACGTCATGGAAAAAACCCGAATGAAATCATCCATTTGAGTATTTGGAATTTTCCATGAAACAGCCAAAGTTTATCCAGCGGAGATCATGACGACTTGGACCACCCCAAATCCAACGCTTAAGTGGTTTATAATCTGTATATATATATATATAAGCCATATATTTCATCCCATCTGGGGATATAACCTGTGAATCTAACTGGGGGTAATCCATCCATTTACCGGTAAAAAATGGATGTCCGTTTAATGAAAAACACCAGGTCAATGAGGATTTCCTGGCGGAGGAGGGAACCTTGGTGTCACACCGGCCAGCTTAGCGTTTGGGCCGAAACGGGTGACATGACCTGGCCTGGTGGTAGAGGCACTCACTGCAGTAATATATGGCGAAGATTGGTAGATAAATTACGTGTATATATATAATACTGTAACCATCCTGAAGGATTCGATAGAACATACGGTAATTTTTTCAAGAATTTCGATAGAACTTTTTTTTGAAGATCTTTGAAGTTTGCACATTCTATAGATACTATCTGTTACTATCTACTCCAGGATGACCAGCTTTTTCCCCAGCGAAGTCCACTTGGCAGGTTCACTCCCGGAGAGTCCGACTCTCAATTTTTCGGGGATCGGGATCATCCCCTGACGACCTGCAGATTTTTTGGCATATTTTTGCTATAAAAAGGGGGCAATTTTTTGAGAGTTTTCCGCCGTTTCTGACAGAAATCCCGGCAACAAGAGTGAGGATTTTCTTTGTCAATCCTGGCTCTGGGAGCAGCAGAGGTGTGAGAAAAAGATCGAAATGACCGTAAGAGGCAGAAAAAGGCTGGGGACACGACGCGGGACGCGGGACGCGGGACGCACTTGGTCCATGTCAGACCCGAACCCAACTGCGATCCTTCATGGGGTCATGTTTTTTTTTTTTCTCAGGTTCATCAATAGAGTTCTGTTGTTCAATGCAACAGGCATTCTGAATTTCCTCCCCACCACAATGGAATTTGAGGGGATATAATGTCAACCTCGGATACATAAACCATGGTTTATTAATTGGGGGGGTACTCCTCCAATACTCATTATCTGATACTTAAATGGTACCCTCCCAATTAAACAGCCTAGGGGTTTATTAATCCAGGGTTGACATTAGGTGATTGATATTGATTTGGCTACGGCCATTCTTGGAACGCAACTTGCGCCGACCATTGGGTGAACTCATTTGAGGTATGAGCAAACTCAGATGCCACGACCTCAGAATTTCCTGCCATGGTCCCTGTTTGACCTTCATTCGTTCCTCTGTTCAGTCCTTAAATACTTCCCAATCGAAACCATGGTGAACGTAGGTGATTTACATGTACAATCATGTACATATTTGGGACCATCTACTGGATGTGTTTGATGTTTTCACAGCTTCTGTGGCCAAAACACCCCAAAAACCTGGATCTTTACAGGCAGAAAAACAGAGACTTTGCCACGATCCTGGCTTTGGGACGAAATGAAGATGTTGGGTGTGTCTGAAAATAGCGTACCCCTAAACCCAATGGTTAATGATCATTATCCCTATTAAATGGCTATAATTGGGAATATACCCTATTTTCAGACAAACCCATGTTGGGAACATGGATCCCAGTCCTGTCATGAACAGCTTGTGATTCCGCGCCCGCACCTTGGATCAGAAGTGGAAGCAGAGAGTTGTGACTTTCCGGACTTGGTCAAGATCCAACAGATGAGTGGATTTGGAATCAGCAAAACATGGTTTTCATGATCATTAATTATCCTTTCTAAACATCAGGCATGATCTGAGGTCCCCATTTTCTTCACCGTTCACGACAAAAACATTTGTTAAATTGCTGGACTTTTTCTTTGGTTTTGTGAGGGCATCATCAAAATATGGGTCACAAAAAAACAGGCTCTGTTTATTCAGCACTTAAGTACCCCTATAATCATTATAATCCACGAACGTTCATAATCATTTCCCCATTAAACATTCTTTATGAATTGGAGGTTTTTGTTCCATTTTCAGATGCACTTATATAAATAAGTCCATTCAGAAACAACACGTCATTTGAGCAGGGTCCGCGACTGCGGTGAAAATGATGCCAGCGTCGTATCTGCCATGGTGCTTGACGTGGCGTTTGTTAGGGACAGCTGTTGGCAGGTCTCAACGGGGCTTGGCCTGGAAGTGGGAGGAAACATGGGCATTTTTTATGGGGTACGTGCAGGTCATTGCCATTGGGAAATGGTGAACTGAACTGGATTCTGATGGAGTAAACTATGCGAAAACACAGTTGGGATTTTGGCAGTGTTGCCATTTTTCACGAGTGTCAGCGACTGCCTTTCTTCAGGTGTAGCCATGGGAGCCGCTCAAGTGGGTGCGCTTTGCGAATGTAAGTGCCGTTCTCGGCGACAGATTTGGGTTCATTTGGGGGTTTCTTCAAATCGGGGGGGTCACCCAAATCATTGGAATTTTTGAGTATTTTAGCCTCAGGTTTTTTGGGCCCCACATTTTGAGTTAAACATCCAAGCAACTTTTAGCCTCAAGGTCCTTTTTGCCATCCTGTTGAGACGATGTAGCAATGGCATCCAATGGCCACGGCTCCGAGGGACGTGCTGACGAAGATCGTTCACGCCACTGTCTCAGTTGGGGTGCTGTGGGTAGCCGGGCAGTTTTGAGTCATGGAATCACTGGGATCACAGGCCGATGCCGTGGATGAACACATGCACATGGTCAGTGGCGCCGACGAAATGGAGGTAGCAGCGGTCCTGTTGATTTTTTTTTCGGATTTTGCCTGGACCATGATGTCTCCGGGTGTCATGGGAGACTGATTTTTCTAGTCTTTCTAGTGGAAGTCGCTTGACTAAGGAGCACGTAGATACATTGGTAAAGTGCAGTAGACTGCCCAGACTTTCAACACCTGATGTTTTTGAGACATCTGGTGAGTCAGCTTGCCAGGCAAAGCCCGACTCCTTGGAGGTTTGCAAGGCACAGATTTGGTAAAGAGAGGAGTGGCACATGGAGGTTTCCTAAGTCATGGGGGTACCCCCAGTTCTATGGATTTTCCGTTATAAACCATCCAGCTATTGGGGGTACCCCGATTGATGCAAACCTCCATTGGACTACCCCCAGTTCATGTCGCTTTCCTTCCAGGCAGTGAAAATCTCCAGCCCGAATCTTGGGCAGAAACCGCAGAGGGTCCAGGTGCGGACGTGCTTCATCGCACGAATCGCCTGGGTTATCTCAGTGATATGCCTGGATTTCTTGGTGGGATAAGTAGGGTTATAACTGATATATCTGATTAGTGTCATTACCCTAATGTTACAACTGATATCACCGACATGAGGCGAAATCTAACTTGTAGCTTATACAGTATCCATTACAAGTGGTGAAAAAACCCAGGGGCCGGGGCCAGGCTCGCCCCAAAGTTGATGATAAAGACGGCGGCAGCTACCAGGGAGAGTGGCTGGGATGCTTCCGCCACGGCAAGGGGACGCAGGCACCACCACTGGGGCAAACCGTGACTTTGGATTGGTTGAAGGGAACATCTTAACCGGAAACCATGGGGTTTTCCATGAGATATAGGCTCATCCTGTAATTTGTTCCTCACACCCATCCGTTGAGATATTTAGTTTTGGGTTCTGTATTAGTTTACAGTATATATGTCTAATCTATTTTGGATAATTACCACATATTACCACGACATTCTCCAAGACCTGCCCCTGCCAAAAATGCGAGTCTTCGAGTCCTTCATTGTGACACCCGGTACTACCCCTAAATCCACTAGTTGCCTAAAACAAAGACGGGCATGCCACAGTTTCACAGACCCAAACATCGTATTGTTGGTTAAAGGCCCCAATTAGCCTCAAACACACACATAATCACATAATCTTATATATATATGTATGTGTGTATATATATATATGTATATACAACATAACTATATGCATATCACAACTAATATTCCATCGTGTCGCCATAAACTGCTTGGTTTTGCCTCCCCATCCCTTTTTCGGTGCCGCCGGTGGCACTGTGGCGGCCGTTACGTTTTCGGTTCCAGGTGTGGGCCGATGGCACCCGCTATAGTGGCCAGTGGTACCATGACTTGCCTCATGGTCACGGCAAATTGGAGCAGGTGCTGGAGATCATTGCCATGGCAATTTTTGGAGCTGGTGATATATAGAGGTATGCATACATAGCATATATATATGTATATATATATATATATATACATATATATACACATATATGCATGTATGCATATATATATATATATATACACATGTTTGATATAAAGCAAACAATACGATGTTGTCCTTTATTATGATGATTGGGACGATTTGGGGAATATCATGGAATACAATGGGACTATCCTGTACGATTATCATGAACATATTGATCATACCTATATCAATTATATCATGAACAATAAATCTGGAACATATTATACCATGAACAATAAATCCTACATCAACATATGAACATCCGTAATATATCTTTTATATCAATTGGGGATTCATGATACCATGTGAATCCAACCAGAAAAGCAGTTAAAATCCCATGACCTGGTGACCTGATGCACCACTAAAAATTCATGATTTTCAAGGTCCAACTGTTAATTTACCAGGGGGAAATGATGATTTAATATGATTTAATCGTATAACATTGGGATAGATCAGCATTTGAGATAGAATGGATTACCAGATGATGCACACAGGTAGAGACATTCTTAGATGCTCCATGCAATCTGCTGCGAAGATGGGATGTGTTGGCCTGTGGATCGTTGGCAGGGGGATGTCTACGAGGGCCAGTGGAAGTATGGCAAGGCCCACAACTCACCTGGTTGATGTTGCAGCCAACCAGCAAAAATGGGGATATCAT
>Ga0126342_10010270_pt1 | contig 16747 bp, 16 predicted proteins | sample Cyp1metagenome_FD_92528 | JGI IMG/M metagenome (GOLD analysis project Ga0126342, IMG submission 92528) | Coral microbial communities from Lord Howe Island, Old Settlement Bay, Australia - Cyphastrea 1 metagenome | ecosystem: Host-associated > Invertebrates > Cnidaria > Coral ... | reverse complement strand
GGCGGAGGAAGAGAAGCAAGCAGAGGCTCGGCCGGCGGAAGAAGCTGTCCTGTCGCGAATGCAGCCAGCCAGCGGACGCGGCGCCGCGGCAGGCAAAACGAAAAAGCCAAGAGGAAAAGACCAGAGCCCGAAACAAACGGCGCAGAGAACTGCGCCAACAATCCTCACAAAGCCAGGACCCTGAGGCGCGCGGGAAAATTGAGAGAGTTCGAGACGCCCGACGCGTCGCCGATGCAAACGCCAGGTCCGGCTGGCGCGTGCGGCTGCCCTCGAAAAGGACAGAAAAAGGAAAGCCCAGAGCTCAGCTGGGCCCCCACGAGAAAAAGAAAGAAAGCAAGGAAAGAAGAAAAGAAAACAACAAAAAGGAAAGAAAGAAAGAGAAAGAAAGAGAAAGAAAGAAAGAAAGAAAGAAAAAAAAGAAAGAACGAAAGAAAGAAAGAAAGAAAGAACGAAAGAAAGAACGAAAGAAAGAAAGAAAAAAGAAAAGAAAGAAAAGACAGGAAGAAAAAAGAAAGAACGCAAAGGAAGCACGAAAAAAGAAGAATTTGGCGAGAGCTTGACGCATCACTAAGGCGGACAAGGAGAAAAAAGCTCGAGAAGAGCAACCCGCTTTTCCCAGAGGCAAAACCCCTCAATGCATATCCCGATCATTGCAGCTGATTATGATCAGGATATATTAAAGGGTATGATTATCAATGTTATAATAATATTATCCTTTCATCATATTATCAATATATAGGATAATATTAAAGGGTTATATCCGAGCCCCTGAGCAGGTACTCACTTGAGGTGTCGTCCCAATCCCTGTCACCTAGCAGAATTTGGGGTTTGGTCTCAAAATGGGAGAGTTGTGTGTGGTGAAAGAACGACCTGGGGACCAGGCCAAATTGTGGCTGCAAACGTAAAATAGCAGTGACAACCTGTTGTTGAATCCCAAATTATTGGTTGAATTCTTGGTGGATATCCCCTTTGAGTCTGCCTGGGTTTTTTCTCCTTAAATCTTCAAAGGGGTGGCTCAGGCTCAACCACCAGTTGATGATGGATGAAATGGGCTGTTGGATCCCCAAGTGTTGATGGTCATCCCCTTCCATGATCAACTGGGAGATCATTATTCCATAAAGATCCATAAAGTGGGGATGTTCCAATCAGAATCCCACACCTTGCCAAAATTCTACCATCAAATCTCCCATGTCAAATAGGCTGACTTGACGCTGCTGAATTGCATCCCAAAACAAGCCCAAATAATACCAGTTACTAACCAGCATTCACCCATTCAAATCATTCAGAATCACATTGTGCCCGCGTGGGGGGTGGAACATTCCACTTGAAGACGAAGACGAATTTCGCAGACAATTTCCCCACTGGCGCAGACGAATTCCCCACAAAAAACGAAGACATGTTCCCCGACGAATTCCCCTGCGAAGACGAAGAGTCGAAGACATTTTCCCCGAAGACAAATTCCGCAGCGAAGACGAATTTCCCAGAGAAGACAAATTCCCCAGCAAAGAGGAAGACGAAGACACTTCCCCCGAAGACGAATTCCCCGGCAAAGCCGAATTCCCGAGCGAAGACAAAGACGAAGACATTTTCTGTGAAGACGCGCTGCCCAGCGAAGACAAAGACGAAAAGACACTTTCTCCGAAGACACGGTGCTGTTGCAAAGGCAGGGGTGCTCTTTTACGAAGGGAGAGGGGTGGTATCGAAAGGAGAGGAGAGGTGCTGTATAACGAAAGAGCAAATGCTGTTATGAGACGAGAGACCGCAACGAAAGTGGAGGCTGTTCAGGGAAAGCGTCGTCACAATGTGTTGTCAGTCGCCATGTGTCGCCAGGGCAGGACAGGGAATGCGCCGTCAGTCGTCAGTCATTAAGGTAGGATGTGTCGTCAGGGGATGTGTCGTCGGAATGCGTCGTCAGTCGCCACGTGTCGACAGGGAATGCGTCGTCGGAATGCGTCGGAATGCGTCGTCAGTCGCCATGTGTTGTCACAATGTGTCTGCGCAATACGGCGTCAGCGTCAGGTGAAATGTAGCACCCCCATTTGCGGATACCCTGCAGAATCATCAAAAATCGTTCAACATCACCATGTTCTTCCAAGTTGTCACATGAAATATATTGAAATATCATATCCCCAATCTCCCCAAAACTTGTCCCACTTCAAATCCCCTACTGTATGTGTTATGCTGTCATGGTTACCATGGTAAAATCCGCCCATCTTTGCAGGATGGTGCCCCCCAGTTATAAGTTGGTTTAAGTTTGTTATCTATAGTATTCTATAGTTATAATATGTTATACTTAATATATTTATTATATCTACCATAAACCATAGAATTCAGCATATTCAGCCACAACGTTCAACTGAACGCGTTCGCTCCACTGGATTTCCCCATGCTGATCCATCCTGTGGTGCCAGGTCAACTGGCCCCACGTCCTGGCTGCCTTTGTCTCGGAATCTGGACAGCTCTTCGCCGGCCGCAGCGAGGAGGAACTGCAACTGGTGGCGGTCCAAGCTGTACAGGGCTGGCGGCTCGGCAGTGAAAGGTTGGGAAAGCAGCGAAAAAGGATGAAACATGATGGTTTCATGGGGGTAAGATGGCAATATAATGGGGCTATGATATATATATATAGATATATATATATATAGATATAGATATAGATATAGATATTTATATATATATATATATTGCCATAATAAATGGAAACATAGATGTTGTTACATGAAAAATAAAATAAAATTGACCATGAAAAATAGGAGCTTAAGCATGAAGACTAGTGGATTAAAATGGTTTAACCATCAACAACGGATTAGTAAATGATGTTTATTGGGAAAAAATGATGAGGCAAAATAGGATACAATGGAGGTATAGGGCCACTAGACATGATGTATATATGGGTTTAATCATCAACAATGGGGTGTCGATCATGTGCCATGGTCATGTGCCATGGTATGTCTTATGTGGGGTGTGGTTATCCATCCGCATAATGGGAATGCACAAACAATTATCAATTGATATACAAATCCCTATGAAACAGACTGATGGCCTTCCCCTAATTTGGGCATATAATCCAGCTTTTAATCATGGCACACATGATTGGCAAGCGGAAAACTGGGAAACCTGCGGAAAAGCTAATGCCTTACTGACTGTACAGATTGTAGCAACCCCGAAAAGTTAGATGCTGCATTTATGGTAAAATCACGTGAAACCCCCCGATTCAAAGCTATAGTGGTAAGGTTAAGATTTTCTTTTTTTTGGGGGGGGGTGCTATGCAAGATGTATGGATTTACCCAATAGAAATGGTGATTTCACCAACGAAAATGGGATGTACATATATAGCAAAAGTTGAATATTTGCCAGCAAAACTTGGGATATAGTTTCCCCATCAGCTCCATGCATGGTATAGTTTGGCATACATTTGGACCATGTCGAGGACTCTTGGGCCATGAGGATTCAACCAGCAATCATTGGATCATTCACCACCAATGGATCAATGGATTAACCACCAATCATTCAACATGATTTAAAAAAAAACAATCTGGATAATCTGGGTATCTAAAAGTTCATCCCTGGGAAGATTGGAAAAAAAAACACAATTTTTCTGTGGTTGAATCTCAGGGCTGTGGATTTCCCCTTGAATCAAGACAGGGAAAACTGGGGAAAGCATAATGGGTAATTTACCAGCAAAATTGTAAGGAACAGTGTTTTTTCCATCTTTTGAGGAAAGCGTTAGACGTTTACTTTTCTCTGTAATTTCAATTTGTACCAGTGCAATACATGGAGATGTATTTTTACACGACTTCATTTGGAGGAGTTTCTGGGAACACGGAAACCAGAAACCATCAGATGATTCCATACATCACTTGCCTAAATCGGGGTGAGTCAAACATAAGTAAGTGAAAAATGACGACTGGTTTAGTACTTAAGCTGACCAAATATGTGTGGTTTGAGACTGTGACCCATGCCCAAATGGGGCAGGAAATTTCCTATGCCAAGACCGAAGAGAAATGAGGAATAGACCTGAGAGGAACCACTAGATTGCGGGATATAACCCAGGCCAAGAAACAGCGGACAGAATTGCCATGAATTGCCTAGATGGGAGATTCTTCACCACCATGGAGAATAGAAGCAACCAAAATTCAGTAGAAAATGGGCAGATATCTCAACAAAAATTTGGTTTGGTGTTTTCTGATGGATAAAGCCGAGGAAACAAGAAGTGCCTCTACCTGACACCAGACTGTGATCCACCTTTCGTGGGGGTTCAGAATGGAACTTGAGCACTTTTATAACTTTTATACGTGGGTATATGATTGCCACAGGGAGAAAAAGTTGCCATTTTACCCCTATATTTAGCCGGCTTACCCCCCTTGTATTGGGGGTCTTGGAAACAGGCGGGCGCGGCATCGCTTGTATTTGGTGGATCCCCCTTGATTTCGTTTCCCAACGTTCCACGGAAAATTTGAGTTTTTTCTTTCTTTTGTTGATGGTTAGTTGATTTGTTTGCATGTGCTCTTCTAGCTCTCTGACTCTGTGGGTCTCTGTGAATTTTGGAGTTGATGAGTTGTTTGTTTCATAATTTTCATGTTGATTTCATGTTGCCTTCCGCCCCAGTCGGACGTCGCCACGTCGGTGGGTGGGTGGTGTTGCCAAGGCGAGAGCACGAGAAGCAGCAGAAGCAGCGGCTGTTTGGTGATCCAGGTCGTTCAGGTGCCCAGGGCAGATTTGGTGCCCAGATTTCTGTGACAACTGGAGCACTGGAGCCTTGTTTTTGGCTTATCACTTGGAAACCCAATTTCATTTCGGAAGTTGAGTTTGAAACCAATTTCATTTTGGTCAACAAGTGGAGTTTGAAACACGTTGCCGCAATGTAGACCTTCAGTACAGGCTCTGTCAGAGTAGCAACTGCGGAGAGGAGAAACTTTCATCGCCAGGAAAGGCGCCAGAACAGACCAAAGAGCTGTTCCCCAAGTGACCTGCGCTGCACTGGATATCACTTCGGGCAGAGGCAGAGTCCTAGTTAACACCCAGGCCCAGTAGGCGCTGTGGGATCGAGACATATCGAGACATGCGTTTTGTTAATTCGTTGTCCAGATTGTATGCATCATATGTTATTTTATTTCTCTGTATACATATCCTTGATGCAGAAAAGCCGCTTATGTATGGTACAATTTGATCTCAACCTCCTCAATTCCATGGAGAGCTACCGATGTTGCTCCATCACAACTCCTATCCCTTAGTCTCCATGAATATAGTTGCATAAACCTTGGGTAGGTGAATGACTTCTGATTTTGCCATGACTCTGTTGGAAATGGTAGAATCTCTTGAATAGATTTATATATATAGATTTATAGTTACTTACATGGAAAGTTTAAGTTCAAAGTACAGTTGTTATAATTCACACAACTAGAATTCACTCGTTTGCAGGCAATCAGGCCATAGGCCATGTTTGAAACGGCATCGCCAAACGCCAAGGCGCAGGTTTCAAGGCGTCAAGGTTTCGGCCAAGACGAGGAGAAAAATGGGGCTTGGCGGCGGACAATCCCCAGCAGTTCCCAGCAAGTTTCCCACATTTATTACATACCCTCTGGTGAACTAACATAGCAATTGAAAATGGCCATTTATAGTGGATTTTCCCATTAAAAATGGTGATTTTCCATTGCTATGTTAGTTTACCAGAGGGTATGTAATAAATGTGGGTGTTCCAAAAAATGAGTGATTTTTTTTTAACAGATGGCATAAATCAGAGACATCTTCCGAGACGTTCCGAGCTCCGAAGAAAAGGTGAAAGACCGAGTCAGCTGTGGTAGTTCCCTAATCTCAATCATTTGGGATGAATTGGTCGGCCTCCCCACCATGAAAGATTCTGAAAGGTCGCCCCCCAAGAAGTGGGGTTTGATAAGATGATTATATCATAATATTTAAGAATCAAAAAGCCACCAAGTATCATTGATAATCACCCAATCATCAATAGTGAATATCACCATTGACATGATTAGCCAAACATTTACATGGTGATATTGCAATAGTGATATCACCATCAATAGTGAATATCACTCATCAAATTGTTGGACTTGGTGGCAATAACCACCAGCCACCAGCATTTTCCGTCGCGGGGGTAATCCCAGCGTCGCGATGCCTGAGATTTTGTTGAAATCTTTGGGACGTGAGATGGCCACAGTTTTGGCAAGCTATATGTTACTGGTAGTAACATATAGGCTCATATAGGACCTTAAGATAGAAAAGTGATTTGCCACTATTTCAGACCATTTATTCTAGTCTGTCTTTTTCTTACTGGTGCTTAGTAGGGAATGGGAGAATGGGATGATGGTGAAAATCGTTGTGGATTGCATCCCTCCCCCATTCTCTATGTTTAGCACCAGTAAGCTTTTCTACCCTTCGATCATCAAACGTGGCAATGGAAAAGTTGCCATTTGCATCCATATATGTAGACTGGTTGGTGGTTTGGAACATTTTTTATTTTTCCATATATTGGGAATGTCATCATCCCAACTGACGAACTCATATTTTTCACAGGGGTAGGTATACCACCAGCCAGTAGAATTATGTCGATATTTTTTTCTTACCAGAGGCTATCTTCTTGGGGGTGCCCTTTCAGAACCAAAAAAAGCGTCCTTTCCTCTTGGGGTTGATCTCAGCAGGAATTCTCCTTTGCACTTGGACAGTGGCTACAAGGTGAGCCGGGGCTTTGCCGGGCAGGCTAACTCCTGGTAACTGTGAAAAAGTGTAAATAATTGGACTTGGACTTTAATGGGACAAACCATCTACCAACTGGTGCAGGATTTCGCAACCATCCACAGAATGGAACATCATTGAACTAAATAAGTGATTTTCGAGCTCCAGCATGTTTGATGGCAAACTTCGTGTTTGACATTCACATTGCCAGGATTTCAACTGCGAGAAAATACAAAGTTCGCATGTGAACCTTACCCGGGATGCTACACACAAAGATTCACACATATTGTTAGGATGGGTAGCTCAACCAACAAGATGTCTGTTGGCTAAGCCTCCCATTCTTGTTCGTGGCTTTGTGTTGTTTGATTTTTATGTCCCCTCTTTGGTGAGTGTTGCTTAGAATCTCCCCTGTGTTGTTAGCCCAATGTCAAAATGTTCAACTCCTTTCATACGTAACATGTTTCATAAAGTCATTGATAAAGTCGCTTTATCTTTCTGTATCATTCTATATACTGCTTGGTGATTTGGAACATTTGGATTATTTTTCCATTCAGTTGGGAATGTCATCATCCCAACTGACGAACTCCATCATTTTTCAGGTCGGGTAGGTCAACCACCAACCAGTCCATGGCTGGCAGGGGGTGAACTCCATGCGGGAGCCAAAAGGTGCCAGCCATCTTGAGAAGGAACGAGGACGACTAAAACTCACACCAGATTTTTGTCCAAAAAATGGCGAGTAAATCATCCTCAAGTGGTGATTTTATGAGATTCTATGTGATTTCGCCGTGAGAAAATGACGATTTTACATATGTCACCATAAAAAATCATGAAAAGAGTGGGATTTGACCATGAAAGATGGTGAGTTGACCATCAAAGTCAGGGTTTAAGCCATTGAAGGCAGCATTTGACCCGAGAAATTCACGCGGAAATTGACAAAGTCGAGTCAGTTAGATGTCACCATGACATTGGGGAAACGGGGACACATATCATATTACTGTAGTATAATGTAGTATATGTACATAATATATTTTATATATATACATATCTATATTGATATACATACATATATATATATACATATATATATATACATAATTATACATACATATATATATGACCCAAATTAGGATATCAACCAAGCTACAATATGAGAACTTCCGAGTCGCCGTCAAGGCCATCGGATCGGATTTTGTAACTTCCCGAGGATGAAATTTATCCCTCCATAAGGGGTCGATAAATAGCCATTGGTATCCATTAATTGTAAGGAATCCCAGAGTGTTTGGCGGAGTCAAGCTGATGCTGAAGTGTGCTTGAATGATTTGTGACATATTTTTTTCAAGAGCCCCCACTAGAAATATGTTTGGTACACTTGCTTCGAGGCAAAAATGCATGGGCCTGTTTTTGTCGGGACAAAGATCGCAGACATGGTTTTGTTTGGTGGCAAAACAGACGCTAAACTTTGGCTTGAACGACATCTACATGCAGATTCGACAAGGAAAGATCTTCAAAGCATCGATTCTTGCGGGACAAGATCATGAGGGGCTAATCAACTGCCATTAGTGTTTTGCACTGCTCCCCCGTCACCCTAAGGCAGGTATTCTTTTGTGGAAAACTCCAGGGTTCCCAGCCCTTCCTATATGAGTTTATTTGGACAATAGGGTACCCATTCCAGTCCATGATGGAGGAGATAATTTTCCCCATTATTCTTGACCATAAATTGAGGGAAATGCCGGTTTTTGTACCTTATAGTGTGCCATGTGGTGACACAAGATTCGACCCAGATGTTGCCCATGAGCGCCTGGACGCCGATGATGGTGATGATCAGGGCCAATCCGAAAGCGTTAAGTTAAGCCCAAAGCCTAAGTCCTAAACAACCCTAAAGCTCATGTAAACCCTAACAATTAGAGTTATTGTATGTTATTGATTGTTATTGTATGTTATTGTATTGTTCCAGGTGTAGAACATGCTTGATAATGTAGTGTGACTGGTATTTGGAGCTTGGGCAAACCTGGGGCTTTGTGTGTATTTTTTTCGATACCCCCCTATCAACCCATTTGTTCAGTATCGGATTTGTTCATTTGGGGGCTCCCCTTTGGGGATATTGATGGGGGAAGGGATTCTACCAAATGGATCCAAATGGATATCATCACACCCTCAGAAAAATATGGGTCAATAAAAACGTACTCATTACGTGTGGATCCCCATGATGCTGGGATGACCGTACCAAATATGATAATCTTGATGTATACCCCATTATATATATAATAATAATAATACAGTAACAATAATATTATATTAATATTATATATATAGATAATTATATATATACATACTAATATTATATATATATATGGATTAATCAGGGTATCATGATTAAGTTGCTGAAATCCACCATGGCAGAGTTTCCCGGAGGTGCAAAGGCCTGCGAGATCGACATCGATTTCGGCTTCTTCAAGGAGGCTGGGGAACTGGTGGATACCATTGAAAGTTTGTGAGATTCGACCATGAAAATTGTCCAAACCCTTGGGATTTCTCCATCAAAATCGATTTTTTTGTTTGGATTTGAGCCTCAAAATTGAAATCGTTGGAATTTTGCAAAATGAAAAGATGAAGCACGAAACATTGGAACCTGGGCATCCGTTTATGCAGATATACGGAATGCCACATCATTCAAGTGCAAGCAGAGCTTGGTGGTCTCTGGTGTCTAAGCATCTTCCTGCGCAAAGTCATTGGATAGATATGTTAAGAACATCTATCACAGTGGGATTTAGATTTAAAGCACCATTGATGCATTCAGTTAGCATAGGCTACCTGGATATACCTGACCATAGATCATCAATTGGTGAATTCCTCTATCAACAAGGGATGTCCCACTGCCTTTCTAAGCAGGGGATGGTGCCTTTCTATCAACCTTTTTATATCAACCGCAGCCCACTGACACATTGAAATCTTTGAAGCATGTCAAAAATGGTCTAGGAAAAACTTATCCATGTGGGGCGGGACCGCAAATGTGAACGAAGCCCATTCCAACGGCGAATGTATACTCATTGGTTTCCATATAACACGGCCAGATTAACTGACCATTGTTCAAAAATGGCAATCATGTCGTGCTTTTTTCACAGCATTTTGAGGTACTAAAGCTATCATTGATTATTGGTGATGCCCTCCGGTGTCATCAGTCACATGGTTTGCTGGACAATTCCCCAACAATAGTTGCTATGAACCTCCATTTAGAATGGGGTTTCCTATGATGTTCCCATATGGCAGTGTGTCAAAACCAATAGTACCCCTTCTCTTCTGTTCACATCAAAAAATAGCTGGGGATTTATGGATGTGAATATCCCCCTAAAAATGCTATTTTTATAGGTATTAATAGGTATTGATACCCATAACCCATATATTTTCCAAGGATTTTCCCCTAGATGTTCTTCCCTGATGTGTCCATTTTTCCATAGGTGGACTCGCTGGGCGTGTCCCTGCAGGCGGGTTAGGAGGGAGCGATTTGGAGCTACAAAAAGAGTTTCCCAAGCACATAGCTATATCTATTGGAAATATATATATATATATTTGGAAATATATTATGGAAATGATATATTGGAAATTAATGTTTGGAATGATATATTGGAAACTTAGATGTTTTTTTCATAGATCTATGATTGGGATGATTGGGACATATTTTGAGAATTATAGATTATCATAATCATCATAGAGACGTACATTATTGGAATTAGATTTTCCGCATGTTCCATATATATAATTATATACCTGTCATTGGAATTGGATGTACCAAATATGTTCAGACAAAGAGAAAGAATAATGGTACTGGTGGATAGGTACTGACATGGTGAAATGGTTACAGCATGAATGGTGGCATGCTACAGCATGCTTTGGAAACATGGCCTGTAATAGTTTATATTTCCAGATTAGGTTATATATGACATATATTACAGATCATATTAGATATGTTTATATGTTTATGTGTTCCAGATTAGGCTTTCCCGATCGGGCATGCGAAAAGAAATGGCGAATGTTTTCATATGTAAACTACATGCAGAGATCACCCGATGGAACGAGCATAAAGTTCTAATATAGTACCCCAAACCATTGGTGTTCCCATTATTTCCCATTGATAATAACCAATTTTGGAGGATTTTGGGCATCCATCGTTGGATGTCGAATAATTTCGCGTTGCGATGCTTTCAGTTTGTCGGATGAGGGCAGGGAGCTCGAAAATCGACAACCAATCCAGGAGACATTCCCGTGTTCCACAAATTTCCACAAGAAATTGATTCCACACCTCATGTCAATATCAATAATGATTTATAATTAATTATTGATTTATGAAATTATTTGAATAATGATCGATATGTTCAACCATGAAATATCGATGTTTTTTATGCGCATCCTCAGGTCATCGTGAACCTCTATGGAAGGTACCACAGAGTACACTACCTGGTAACCCCCCATGCGGTTCGGTGACCCTTCAAGGGGTTCATGGCCTGGAAAATATGGGAAAAATGGAAGGTACCACAGATGTTCAATGATTTTCACACATTTCACCTATCACCTTTGGTTCTTTGTCCTTTGTGAGGGTTTCTGCATTTTTTCTATGAAGAGACCATAGATTTTCAATCAACACTCCTCCGTTGATCGATTCTCCGACATCTTTTCCCATGATTTTCCCATGATTTTCCCATGATGTTCCCATGATTTTCCCATGATTTTCCCATGATTTCCCCATGATTTTCCCATGATTTTCCCATGATTTGCCAGGACCTGCGGGTTGAGTCCACTGTCGTGAAGGGACGAGCAGCAAATCTCTTGATGCGGGGGGAGACTTGGTCAACTTTCTTGGCGACAGATTGGGAAAATGGTGATTTTTGACGAGGGAAAATGGGGGTTCAATGAGATTTCATGGGATATACCCAAGAAAAATGTAGTTACCCTCCAGTAAACTAAGAGTTTGCGAACTGGAAAATCACCATGTTTCATAGGTTTTTGTGAACTATTTCGGAAAGGCCTTTGAACAATAGCTGTGTTAAATTACCAGAGGGTTTTTATGCTGTTGTTCGGCAAATCATTCATCATGAGTACTCGTATGAGATATTTATGGCTAATTTTATGGGATCATAAATATAGGATATTAATGAGATATGATCCCATTATTACCCATTGTTCTGGATGTTAATGGATATGACCCATTAATGCTATATGGATGTAAAAATGAGATATTTCCATAGGATATTAATAGGATATACCGTATACGGCGTCATCAAGCGTATCAAGCTGGCAAATCCAGTTATTTTATGGGGGGAGACTTGTCCGACTGGGGTCGCAGGATGATGTTTATATTTGGAATATTTTAATGGGAATGCAATGGAAATCTTCATGTTCAATATATCTAAATAAATCAATTCTGTTATTTATCAAATGTGTGTTCGAAATTTTGAAGCCTCTCAGAACATAAATACATAAGTTAACTTATGGGAATGAATCCTTGTTTTTAAGGGTGATTTTCCTGATGGAAAGCATGGGATAAGCATGTGGTTTCATGTGGTGAATTGAAAAATCTCATGAAATATTAATGATCCAATCCAGATGCTATGGATGAAAGTCCCAGAGTTTTTTTGCATCTTCCTCCAGCAATTTGACTTGGCAATGGAAATTCATGCATTTGTAGATGATGATCCCATATTTTGTCATTGAAACTTGGTCTCAAAATGGGGAATACCACACTTTATGTCCATTTTATAAGACAAGGGAGATGGGACGCAAGAGGGTCCTCCAATTTCTTAGATTGCCAAAAATCTCTAGAAGATTTGACTGCTGGAATCGTACCTAAGGTTGATTTCATAACAGCTAAGTGGCATGCATTCCGAACGAAAAAAAAGGTTTGCTTTGGTGAAGGTCAGCACACCTCGACTCATATTTTACATGGTTTTACATGGTTTTACCTTTTGGGGATGGGTCAAAAGCTATGAAAAAGTCTCGTTATTTCTATGGAGGAATCAACATCCACCAGCTCACAACACCAAGGGCCTTTTTTGGAAACATGTCACATGGTTAAGCCCAAAGAGTCGGTAGATTCTAACCATTAAAAACGGGGCTAGTCATCCAATGGTTCCACTCGGGATTTATAATAACCACGATTTTTGGATCCTTATTATGGATGGGATGACCATCAAGCATATAGTGAGTATTGACCATGGCTCATATCATGGTTGGCATTTCTTTTGTTAATTATTATTTATTATCTGTTGTCTATTACTTATTATTTGTTATGTATGTTTTCATGATATTTTTCCTATTGGCAATTGGTAATTGTTATTATTAGTAATAGCAGCAGTTTTATTATGATCATCATGATCGTCATGATCAGTATGATAATATATCATCATTATGTATCGTTGCCATTTATTATCATTTCTAGTTATTTATATCATTTATTGGCATGACTAGTTTGTTTTATACTGTTATATATCATTTATTATCATTACTAGCTATCTATCATTTATTATCATTGCTAGTTATTCAATATTATATATCATTTATGGGCATAACTAGTATGTTCTATACTATTCTAAATCAGGCATTATCATTTATCATTTGTTATCATTTGTTATATATAATGTTTTACCCCATATATATACCAACAGATTAAAAAAAAAAAACTGTCCGCAGCCTCAGGATGTCGTAACCTCTGTGAATGGAAAAAAGGTCGCCACTGACCAGGCGCTGGATGATGAGGATTTTCTTTATGGGATTTGATGGGATGGCTTTTGGATGAAGAATGATTCATCCCCCGTTCATATTTAGCCTCTGGTAAACATACGAAAAGCTATTGAAAATGGCCCAGTCGAAATAGTGGATTTTCCCAACATGGTGATTTTCCATAGCTATGTTAAATTACCAGAGGGTAACCCCATAAACCATTTTGTTTCTTGTGGGTATTTACACATGGGAGATGGGTTGCACTGTCTAATTGTGCAACCAAATCTACCCTCCGGATGTCCCGTTGCCACGTTGTAAAAAAACGCAGGTATGGATGAGTATCGGGGATGCCTTCCAAGGGCACGACTTGCAGGCACTAATTACTTCGATTTGTGTTGACCTAGTGCTTACAACTGATGTATATCTGGAATATATCTGGTTTTTAAGCCATCTATGAGGCGTTTAAGTTTTAACTATAATCCATGGTGAATCCCTAATGGTTTGCTTCATTATAGATGATAATATGCCAGATGAATCTATTGCAAAAATCATAACCTCCATGTTTAGATCCACCATGTAGCCAGGAGGCACATCCCAGCGATCGGAGCTACTGTACCATAGGCCATAGGTTGAGGGTATATCCCCTGGAACATCGCCCTGCAAAATAGATCTTATATGTGATAGGTACCTCCAATTATCGCTTCCTGTTGGCATTTCTGCGAAATGCCACAGGAATTCTGGCGATTTGTGGAGCAATCAAAGCCGGGACAGTTGAGAGTCTGCGTCTTGCCCAGTGCCTCCAAGAGCGGGCTGCCTGGAATTCCACTGGGAAAATCTGCGGAATCCATGGGAAAATCATCGGAAAATCATTGGGGAAATCCGACTGGAAATCCTCGAAGTAAATGGAAGGTGATAGCTGGGAAAATCATATCGAATCCATGGAAATCGGAGGAGATGTTCCACTGGAAATCCCATGTTCCTTTTTATATACCTGGGATGATTTTCCAACTGACGAACATGTTTTTAGATGGCTTAGAATGACATACCACCAAAAAAAAACTGGCCTCAACATCTGAGCAGGTTTTTTTGTTGGGCTATCCACACCTGGAAAAACATTCTTTTGCTAGTCCAAAAATCATCCAGCTTTTCGCCTGTCCCAAAGTGGCCGAAGATCGAATGTATCCATGAAAACAATCTAGTTGACAAAAATGAAAACACGCCCAGAATAGTAGACAGTTATATAACATGTACATCTCTTTCAAAAGATGTCAGGATGTCCATGTTTTTTGTATTACGTTTTTGATGATTTTCCGATGGTGTTTTTCCATCATCCTCAACCTTGGATGGCTAGAAACTCATCCTGGATAGTTTTCCCCCGATGAGAGTGGAAAATAAAAAAAAACACCAGAAAAAAGATAAACATTTTTTGCTGACTATCAAAGATTCACCATCTCATGTATATAATTGTATATATATATATCATTATATATTTATTTATGTTTTTGTTCATGGATTGTTCCGCCTTTTCCATCGGTTTTCCCCTGGTTTTTCCCATGTCGGTCGCAGGAGGCCCAGTCCGGTCGCGACGGCAGATCCAGGCGCTGAAGATTACCCGGCCTGGTAAACATACAAAAAAACGATGGAAAGATCCACCATTTTGAATGGGAAAATGCCAACTATTTCGACTGGGCCATTTTCAATAGCTTTTTGTATGTTTACCAGAGGGTAGTTTAGTGCAATAAGATGATTTCTGGTTGGTGGGAATGCCATCATCCCAACTATATTTCCATAGATGATTTGATAGTACACCTCTGATTGGTGGTTTGGAACCATGGAATTTTATGACTTTCCATAATATATTGGGAATGTACACCTGGTGTTTAATATGTTGGTTAATATTCACGTTCATGAGTCCTAAAACTCCTAAAACCTGGTTAAACATCAATTATCAATGTGTTTTAGCAATGGTTAAACACTGAATTTACTGGTTAAACATTGGTAAGATACCTATTAGTGTACTATCAAAATCTGTCAACGTGTTTTAATATTTTGCTATCGTTATCGTTAATAGAGTTTTTTGTCAGGGCATCAAAGATTCACCATGATCATAGGTAACGATATAACATGATATAACCATTATAATTGTTAGAATACATATGATAATTAATTAGTGATTGGGAACTGATATTATAGAATTACCCGGTGATGATTGTAATTGTTCTCAATAATCATCATTGCATGGGTTTTTTGTAAAGCAGATGTTTCATGATGGAAACCTCACTGGGATGATGGTGAGGGAAATCATCCCACAGCCGAAGTATCTAAGGAATCTATTCAGGTGAGTGAATCAACAGATTTTTTATTTATCCAGGCTTAAAGAATCTTTAATTGGGACAACCACGTTGAAATATGTCTGTGTTTTCCATGGATTTTTATGGAAAGAATGGGGTTTCGTTGGATTCACTCACCTGTTTCCATGGTGTTTGGCGATGGGAGTGTGGGATGATGGGGAGAGATTCCTGAAATGGTACCCTACCACGGATAAACGGCCCAAGGGTGAACGTGGAAGGCAAAGTGATAAGCCACTGAGCCATGGGCCATGTTTGATTTTTTGTTGGCATCATTTGGGCTAGATATAGTTCCGGACAGTAGTGGGATACAAAGCCAATATGATATGGATGTTGAACATTATGGGAATCAACATATGGATGCAGATCAAGACCCTGAAATTTAAACACATCTAGCATCATCTGGCATCATGTTTTGTTAGTTTTGTTGGTGTAAATCAGAGGTTTGTGGAGCTGAAGGTGGATTTTCCTCATTCGGCCATGGAAAGATAGTGAAGGGTACCCTCTGGTAACCTAACATAGCGAACTGGAACATCCCCATTTGAATTGCAAAATCCACTGTGAATGGGCCATTTTCAATAGCTATGTTAAAATACCAGAGGGTAGTTGGCATTTTTTCTGTGGGAGTCAAGGATATTAAAGGGCAACTTCAATCTCTTCTTACGGTTTCCAAGGCACTGCCTTCATTTGATTCCGTCAAAGCCTGCACATTCAGCACATGTATTTTTAACCAGCAGCTTGTGAAAACTGAGAACAGACTGGTAGCAATACTTTTGACAGAGGTTTTGTGTGTTTCACGAAAGCATGCATTGTACTGTAATATAGTGAAATATACATACGTGTGTATATATATATACATATTTATACTTATATACACATTATATACATGGTAATATTATTACATATATACACATTATAGACATGTATTATATGTATATATTGGCTCGTCCCCGCTTCTGGAACCACATGGGGTGGGGGGGGGTGGGGGGGGATGTTAACAT
>Ga0126342_10010269_pt1 | contig 16747 bp, 16 predicted proteins | sample Cyp1metagenome_FD_92528 | JGI IMG/M metagenome (GOLD analysis project Ga0126342, IMG submission 92528) | Coral microbial communities from Lord Howe Island, Old Settlement Bay, Australia - Cyphastrea 1 metagenome | ecosystem: Host-associated > Invertebrates > Cnidaria > Coral ... | reverse complement strand
GTGGTGCGCATTTTTGTGTTTTTTTTTTTTTGTTCTTTTTTTTGTATAGTTTTTTGTTTTTTTTTTTTTTGTATATATATATAATATAATATATATATATAATATATATAATATATATAATATATATATATATATATATAATATACAGCCTTAATTTACTATAGTTAGGTAATACAATATATATATATGCATAATAGCACCGCAATTGACAATGTGAAGAAATTGTGCTCAATATAAGGCATGACTCGCCTCCCGGGCCTCCAAGAAAGGTATCCGTTCGTTGAAACGACGTTTCGAAACGACTGGTGGTTTGGGATGTTTGGGGCGAGCCACCTCTTGGATCCTTTTTAGGGGAGTCCGACATATATCTTCTATTCTATAATTGTATGGTGCTACTATGTATGTATATTATGTATATATTATGTATATATTATGTATATATTATGTATATACTATGTATATATTATGTATATATATATTTCAGTTCTATCTCAGGACTATGTGAGTAATGATTCTCTAAGTTTCTTTCTTTTAGTAAAGATGATTGCATTCCATGCCATGCCGCTGTTGATTCTCAGGGGGAGGATCTTGTCGAGAACTTGGTGACTGTCTTCAGAGAGGCCAAAGATGGATTGGAAGACGAGCATGTGAGGGTCGCACTGTAGGTGATATGCAGTTCTAAGGCAATAATCAATAATCTGATAATCTGATGATGAAAAATACATTCTCAGCAATTTATCAAGCAGATTTCCCGTTGAAAATAAGGGACTCCAGGGAAAGCCTACCAGTAAGCTAACACAGATGTGTGGACCTCAATGGATCTCCTGAAAACGATCTGCACATTTTGGATCGACGTTTTTTCTTTGTTTATGTGGGTTTGTTCCAGACTACTGCACCCTTACAGTTAGACATTTCCAATATCTTCCGCAGTGGACAAAATCAGCTGTTGGATATCCTCAGGATGATTGTTTCACTGGCTGTTGGCAATCCTTCAGGGAATGGAGAGTTTCACCGGTCCAAAGTTAGGGAGCGACCAGTCCCCCAGGGCGTGACGCATTTCGTTGAAGAGTTGGATTCCAAACTACAGTGACCTGGTGCAGCCGCAGTGGATCTTCGTTTTGGTCGACCTGTCAACAGAAAACATCAACGACAGGTTTATAGTTGACAAGTTAGTGGAAGATGTTAGTGGATTTATTAGACAGGTTCTGAACAACCATCAAAATATGGTTCGTGGATCTTGCAGCCATTGTTAGTAAAACAATAAACCAACCATATTTTGATGGTTTATAGCACTCATTTATGGTGATTTTGGGGATGATGTATTATTGTTTTATCAACATTAGTCAACGTCGCGCTAGCCGCTTTTGGCTCCCCGAGGTCTGAGTTTCAATCTCTGGAACAGAGGGAGACGCAGCTACGAGTGGATCCTTGGATGGAAGTTGCTGGAGAGAACCAGGATGGAAGTGGCGAAGGGATCTCTACGGAATTTCCAATGGGGAGCCAAGGCTACGGCGCATCTCGGTTTGAGTTTCCTAACATGACGACGGCACCTTGGGAATCCACCATCGTACCAAAAAGGTGCTTCGAAAGTGCTGCAAGGAGCTTATCAATAAGCCATGAACACACTGCTAGTAAGGCCCCTCAAGGAGCCAGATAGGAGGCTCCGCACACCCTCGATGCTGTGTAAGTTCCAGGTCGTTGGTGTAACGCATAAAGAGATATAAAGAGCACATTGTGTAGGGTAGGAGGATTGTTCGTGCATTTTCTGCTGAGGCCTCTGGCTGCCACTTTCTCCAAGGAACCATGAACGGGCTGATTCCAGGTATAGTTTACCCGCAGCTTGTCTAAGCCCAACCATACACTGCGACTTTTCAATGCAATCCTAAGTGCTTTGCTCCCCGTTAACTCTTCCATGGTTTGATACATCGCTGTGGTGATATCTTCAGAGCGAGGACCGAAGGTGAGGGGCCCGAAAAGCGGCAGTTCACGAAAAAGCTTCGCACGCTGCGAATTCGCATTCCGAGCAAGTTACCTTTAGATTCCATGTCGGTCCCTGCAAAGACACTGTATGCCTTGCACATGCCATGGCATCATTCCAACTTTGCAGAAACGAGATTTTGTCAAAAAAACATGTAAATCTGGTGGTTGTAAGCTGACATCTCACAAAGAAAACACAATATAAATTCTTTGATCAAGGTGTGAAGTCAGCGCTTCGGAAAATGATAAGAGGAAAGAAACCGATAACCTGTGGAAACACCATTTGAAAGGGCTCCGGGTGTTTGACAGCCCCTCCTGTCGTTGTGGTGGTGGTGATCATGGTATTGGTGGTGGTGTTTTCAGGAATTGTTCCATGGCTCGCTCCCATTTGCGGTCGGCATGGGTTTGTTTGAAAATAGGGCAGCCCAATCTGGTGCGGTTAATCATAATTTTCCTATGTTTCCCCACGCACACACACAGACACAGACACAGACACACAGACACACACACACACCCATCATGGAACATTCTTTCCTTTGAGCCGGTGGAACAGCTGTGCGAACCCCAACACAAAAAAGATTGGTTCAAATGATTTAGCCCGAAGACCTTTGCATGCACCATTACTGTTATATTGTTACAGTTTGCCCATGTTTGAGCCTGGAATTTAAGCGGCCAAGGAACGTCAGGCTTTGGATGAGTTGCGGAAATCATTGAAGGAGGCTCGGGTGAGTGTGGAAGTGGCGCTGCAACATGTACAGCGTTGTCAATGAAATCTGAAATTGCGGCGTTATCGAATTTAGGGGTGCCACATGCTACACTAAATCTTGCTACATATTCATATAATTACGTATATTATATATATATATAATGTATGTATGTATATATATAATATACTTTGTACACATACTATATTTGATCTGCTTGAGCGAAGCCTGAAACTTTGTACACAGCGGCAATGACAATCCACACGGCACCAGGAGAAGAAGCGTTTGGACTCGAAGAGTTGCAGGACCTCCAGTGGGCTGGGACTTGAACTGAAATGTGTTCAACTCAAATGCCATGAAATCAAAGGTGTAAAAACCATGGTTTAAAAAAACATGGTAAAACCATGGTAAAACCTGTAAAAACCGTGATAAAACCTGTAGTTTCAGCTGATTGATCTTTGATGATCTGTGTTTTGAACAGACTGAAACAGGCCGTTTCCAGCCATTGAGATCTAGTGAATCTCCAGGAAGAGAACCTCTCAGCTCCAAGTGCGCTTTGACGAGTTGGATAAAGATCAGATCGTTTCCCCCGACCTGGCGGCAGACTTTCTGGTGAACGTCCCTGGGTGATTTTAGGATGGGGAACTATGATGAACTGACATTTTTGAAATGAAACACAACTTTTCTGGAATCGCAGAGGCTGTAGATCAGAGTCACTTTGCCCATTTTTTTCCCCTGAACGGGCCGGCCGGCCAGCCCATTTTGTTTGAGACTAAACCAGCGCTGAGTTTCATGATCCCAATCAGACCGTCGTAGATGTTTAGCAGGTTGAGGGAAGGATAGCAGGGTCTCATGTCCATCTCAATCTACAACGCATACATGTACATATACATGTACATATCCAGATACAGATACACACACACATATATATATACACATACTATTATATATACCATATATATGTATATATACATACACATATTATATATATAATTACAGTATATATATATACACATACTTTACATACATACATATACTTACATATAACGATAGGCAAAGGTGTTCATTCCCAGGTGTTTCATGTCTTCATATAGGCACAGCTGAGGCAGAGACCGACACCCTCGAGGACCTGCCTTTTTTGCGTCGCTACAGGGCTTAAATTTTTGGACCCATCACGAGATAGGATATGTACAATATGTCATATTACCATGTAAATTTAAATTATAAATAATGCCATAATATCCGTAATACCATATTTATGGATAATATATATATATATGGATAATATATATATATATATATATATGTATATATATGTATGTATGTATATATATAATAGAATACTATTTTTTTGGGGTCAATGAATTTCTATGTTCAAGCTGAGAAATGGGATGCTGATTCCAACTGACGAACATCTTCTTCAGATGGGTTGAAACCACCAACCAGATGATACTGGACATGTTGGGGTGCATGTCGTGGAATAATGCCGCGAATAACACCACGAGTTGAATCATAGGCTATGACAGTGGATTCATTGAAGTGCTGACAACCTCCCACACATCCATTCTTTCTTAATGAAGGATATGAAGGGCCTAAGTTGACGCCAATTACATTCCTTGGGGAGAGAAGTGCGTCATGAAGTGTCAAAAGAAGGCAGTGCCTCTACTTGGCCGCAGGCATCATCATCTGCTGTTTCTTCACCAACATCTTCCTTCCAGCGGCAAAGACTTTCGGTTGGGAAAATGTTTTTTGAAGTTTGGGCGAAATTTGAGACCCCCAAAAGACCCTTTGGATGTTTCTTGAGGGTCCCCCATTTTCACAATACCCCAACTGAGTTTTGTGAAAATGAGATGAACTTGAGCGAAGAAGTGGGTGCTGGAACGAAGTGATTAATCTGTGGGGCCTGACATTGGCAGTCAGAAAGTGCATAGGTCCTATTACGGTATGGTTTATCCATGGTTTGTCTGAAACGGGAGATACCCGAAATCTCCAAATCGACATGTTGGGAAAATGATGATCAACCAATATCAATAGGATTTTGTGTCACCTTGGTTTTGGACGAAAACTGGAGAGGACTCATCCAGCAGCCGTAACTTTCCCCAGTTGTGGCCGAGGTATCATGGGCTCCTACTGCAAACGTGCTCCGAAACCCTGGGAAATCGTGGCTGGGTCCGGATGAAGATGATGAAGATCCGAAGGTATTCCGAAGGTTTTTTTTGCCGTGAGTATTTGAAGGTAAACACGGCAGCATAGTTGGTAAGTCCCAAGTGGATCCAACTGGGGTAAACCCAGAAATTCAATGAAATTCACAGGTGTTGATTCATCCAAGCGTCCCATGTGTGGCTAAAATCTGACAGTGATTTCATCTGATTTTTTAGAGATCTAAAAACTGACTTGAGGACTTGGGTCCCCCTACAGATAGCTAAGTTGGTTCATTAAGGTCTATTTGCCTAGTATAACTGTAGGGTTTATGGTGCTTATCACTGCCATTACTGGTGTTTTTTCAACCAACTGTTCGATCGCGGTTAAAACTGCCTCCGATCGTCCAGGTGAGTATCGCGGGGCGTGAGTATGCCACCTTGTGGCTGGTTTGAAGATGGTGGATGCTATGGATGGCCCGAGTGATTTTCCATGCTTTTCCAGAGCAAAATGGCAGAAACTACCAGAGGGTAAGCTTTTGGCAGCAAACAACTTGAGTTTCAGGGGTCCCAAAAAACACCCTGAAAGGGGCTCCAAGATCTTCCTCTTGGCTGAAAAAATGCCTGTTCTGTGGTTGGCTCACCAATATGATAGATCCAAAAGGTATACTGAAACTGATGTGTTTGTCGCCATGTCTGCTTGTTTATGGTTGTGCATGTTTCTCGAAATGGGGCTACTTGGTTTCCCTATCCAACAATGACTAAGAAATTGTATGTCCGAGTTGAAACCTCCACATGGTTTCGAGGGTTGACGACCCAAGGCCGCCGAAATGTCCAGAGGAGCAGGACCAGTCAGCTGGGGACCTTCGGATTTGCTGTACATGGTGTACCCTCTGGTAAACATACAAAAAACGATGGAAAATCAGCATTTTTACATAGGTTTTTTCAACTATTTCTATGGCCATTTTCAATAGCGAACTGTCACAAATGACCAGAGGGTAAAAAAACGATCTTTCTGGCAATGCCAAGCACCCAATGCACCTAGATTCGACCTAGATGATCCTTTGTCCGCATGGCGACAGGAGCGGGAGCACCTGAAGAATGCCGTGGTGGCACTTCCGGATGGCTGGGAGCTTCTCTCCACCGATGTCACGCCAGCTGCACTGGCAGACTGGGGCAGTTGAAAATCCACAGGAAAAGAGCTAGAATTGCTATGAATAAATGGAACATCATCTATAAATGCTGGTGTACCAACAAAAATAATGGTAGAATTGGTATTTAAACGGGAACATCATCTATAAATAGGAGATTAATGGGATATTTACCAACGTAAATGCACAGAATTGTCCAAGAAAAATGGTGGTAGAATGGGGATATCATGGGGATAATCTGGCACTGTTGTAGTGCCGTCTGATGTTTGGATTACCATTGCATGGGATGGATGATAGTGCCCCAAATTGTGCTACTGTTACCGATGTAAAAGGGCCATGATAAAGTCACAAGATTTATCATCTCTTGTTGATTGGAGTTTCTGTTCTCATTCTTCATTGCCCACCAATGGAGGCTATGTCTATTGCATACAGCTTTTTATATATATATATGTATAGATTACTTAAATTAGATTGGACTGGACTAGATTAGATCATATTAGATAGATTGATAGATAGATAGATAGACAGGCAGGCAGGCAGATAGATAGATAGATAGACAGGCAGGCAGGCAGACAGATAGATAGATAGATTGATAGATTGAGATAGATTGATAGATAGATTGATAGATAGAGACATAGATAGATAGGTAGATAAATGCAAGATACATTAATAGATAGATACATAGATACATTATAGACATCGATAAGAACATGGCAATAGGTTTGATGTCATGCACGATCTCTTCGATTATATGTCATACCAGGTCCAGTAGTTGCTCATTACATACATTTTTTGCAATGTTTTACTGGCCAATGTATGATTACCACATTACTACTGAAGGTGATTACAAACATATCAGTTGCACGACCACTCCAGGTTATTTATTTTATACACCTTCAGTAGTGGTCGCCCAATGTGATCGCCAATCCTATCTATCCTGATAGCTGGGACTAGGACAATTTCCTGGTCCACACATTCAGTGATGATTTTTCCACGAAAAGCACCATTTAGTTCAGGGGTTTTCCAGCTAGCCATGTTTGATTACTGGAGGGTACTGTACTCATTCCATTCACCCTACAATCCATATGGGGTTTCCTGGGATTTGGGTACCCCCCAAATAGATGGTTTATAATGGAAAATCCTATTTAAATGGATGATTTGGGGGTACCTCCCTTTTAGGAAACCTCCATATATAAATGGTAATTTTCCTTATAAGTGGCAATGATCACTATATTATTAGCAAAGTGGTACTGGACACTGCAGAGATCATAATGGGAGATGGTAATCCATCCATTTTCATAGGGATTGAAAATCTACGTCAATCCATTACTAAAGAATTATATACCCCTAAATGACAACAACAATAATAATAACAACAATAATAATAATTGTTATATATATATATAAAGAACTTCACTCAACCGTGGAGGTTTGCTCAACCAGGGAGTTTGGAGTTGATGCCAATTTATGGCCATAGCATTTGGGCTAAAGGTTGGAAAGTGGATAGGGTAGAAAACCTATGAAGCGGCCAGCCAGTGGTCGCCCTGCAGCTGCATTGAAGCGTCCAGCCTGCGCCGCTGGACCCAGGACTGCTGGTGGGTTGGCACTGATGGGGAACAGGGGCACTGGTCACCTATGACTCCTAAATTGGATGGTGTTGATTGTGCATTTGTTTGTGAGCAACCTACCATGGCTCCTTGACCGCACCGATTCATTGCAGTGTTCGGCCCAATTCAAACTCATTTGGAAACAAGATCTCAGCTGTTGTGAGTGGGATTATTTGTTGCATGCTGTAGACACTACATGTTATGTAATTACATCATTGAACAAAACATTATTACACAATGAACGAAATAAACAAATGAATCAGTTCACATAATCCATAAGTTCTGTCGCTTGCATTTTTCGGCGGCATGTTGCAAGCCATGTGCTGAAGCCACGCTATGATTTTCCCTGAGTCGGACGACGACTCAGAAGGTGCAGAACACAAACTCCGGAGCAAATTCCGGAGCAGTCGAGCGAAGCAAACATCTTCCAAGACTTCAGGTTCCAAATTATCTGAGATCTCTTCACTGCTGAAGCGCCGGTGTCGATGTGTGAAGGGTGACTGCTTCACACAGCTGGACGGCATGGAGAATGCTATTCAAGCTTGCAGGGATGAATTCCAAATGTTGGAGAATGGCGACAAGGAGAAACCAAGTAAGACTATTTGTACATGCATCATTATTTCAAATTAGATGTTAAATCACTATAATCGCCTATAACTTATAACAAACAATTCTTGAGGGTTAAGGGTGGCAAGTGTGGTTATCCTGGACCCCTTTGTAGGAGGCTTGGATGGTCAAAACCTACAACCTCCCCAACAAAAGAATGAAAGCTGATGATCCTCATGATGGTGCCGCCGGGTGTGAAATTTTTGCAGAGAGTGACTCTGAGCCAGTGCCAGACTGCTTTGAGGAGACATCCACTGAAGAGAACAATACTACTGAGGTTTTTGTGCAATCTGATTCAGGCCCTGACTCTGCCCCCGAGACATCCGGCCACACCAAGCGCAAGGGAAGACGTTCCAAACTGAAGCTTCAGTTCTTAGGGAAATATGTTTGCCAAAGAGCTCACCAACAGTTGATGCAAATTGGTGCTGGTGCAATTGAAAGAGTACGTCAGGGCAGGCCTGCTTTCCAGAAACGAGAGCCACTCCCAAAACACCCAGGGGTAGGTCGTGCGCTGCGAATGACTGACCGTAGCAAGTGGCAAAAGGTTTTGGCCTTTCTTTGGCTTCTTTACCATTCACAAGCTGAAGTGTTACCTACCAAGTTCAAAATGCCAAGTGGCTATCTGAAAGAAGGCTTTCAAAATCAGTCAGATGATGAAGATGAGGATTTTCAGATTCGCTACGTGCAGTCCTTCTTGCAGAGTTTGGAAACCTATCGCCAAATGCCCGATTTCGATTCCATGGGTCCAGGAACTTTTTCTGGGCCACGCAGATACTTACAGCACAGAAAACCTATTGATGTGTACAATGAGTATGTCGCGCATGCAACTTCAAACGGAGAAGCACCTAGCTGTTTGTCCACATTCATGACTGTCTTCCGTGCTACTTACAAAGACCACCTGAAATTCCGGAACAAGGGCGAACATGCTGAGTGCAATGCGTGCAGCAAGATGAAAAAGAACATGAGCAGGGCACGAACACAAGAAGATCGACAAAGGGCATACAAGACTTACAGTGCCCATATTCTTTCCCAATGGGTCGATAGACAGACCTACTGGCACCAAAGAACGCTTTCTCAGGCGTGGTTTAGACCCTCATCTTCCATTCAGATGAAGATTTGCAGATTTCCTTTTATTTGGCAAATATATCATGTAACATACATGACTAGTGTCTTATATAAAAAAGATCACCCCCAAGGGTTTGTTCAGGGTTTATCAAATCTGTTTTGGGTATATAAGGAAATGCTGGCTTTTCAGAGACCTTGTCCCTCGGCAGTTTTGATCAACAACCATGACTGTAGTTGTTTTTCCCCCTGATGTGTGTAATTGGATTTGGGCATATATCATATATATATATTAGATATTGTTCCAGCGTTATGACAAATCAGGCTTGCTACAGCAACCGCATCGTCGGTACTATGCTGTATTATAGACGGAATGGACCAGTCGAAGTTCAGATGTCCACGCTTGACAACAAGACCATCAAAAAATGTGGAAGTCCTTTACAGGCCCACCCTTCACTGCAGTGGAGTGCTGATCCATGGTCACAGTTTCAGCTTTCATGTGGCAAACGAAGATGTCAAAAAAGATTCAGTGACTCAAGCCGAACTTCTTTTCCTCAACCTGTCAAGCCTTTTGGAGACGCATGCAAAGCTGCCATTGATCTTACACCTGCAGCAAGACAATTGCTACCGAGAGGGGAAAAACCAGTACGTTTGCGCAGCAATGATATTGCTGGTGGTCCTGGGGGTATTCCGAGCAACTTGCTTGGGATTCCTCAGGACCGGTCACAGCGAATCTGATATATTTGAGTCCTGATTGTTCTTGTTTGTCATGAGAACTTTGAAGGGAAACCCCACCAAAAGATTTTGTGGAGGGGAATTGTTCCAGCTCGAGGTCATGAAGACATAGACCAAGCCTTTGGTCAGATTAGTTCCCTGATAGCAAGGGGTGGCTTTGACAATCCTGGGGCTTTGCTTGATCTGATCAATGGTGGAAGTGGCGTCCGACATCGAAACCGAATTCGGAACAACAATGTGTTCGCTCAGGCTTTGGACCAAACAGCTTGTTGGAAAGACTGGACATCCCAACTTGGGGTAAAACTCAAAGGGTTAAGATTCTTGACAGACGACTAGTCACAAGTCCTTGTTTTCGCTTGTGGCTGGTTTGTTTTTGGTCCATAAATTCAGCAGGTGAATTATATACCCTTAACCTTTCACATGGGGTTTTATCAATTGTTCCCACGTCAACCGTAGTTTGCCTAGGACGTGTGCACTACTTTCGCTTTCTGACCCGCGCAGATTTGGCACCTGACACGCTGAACGGCGCTGAGAGAATCTTGGATTTCCCAAATCGATTTCCCCGTTCAGCAGGCGATGTCTTAGTGTACACCAAGCGCTGGCTTGGAGACAAGTCAGTTGTCACCGTTGCCAGTTTGGTTCCGGAAGTGAGAGCTGCTGAAATTCGGCAGCGGGCACATGCCCCAGCGGGCGTTGCTGCGAAGAGGGTCATTTCACCAAAAGTTAAAAAACGAATCTGGAGGCAAGCTCCAGTTTGTTTCAGAAACGGAGACATTTCAAATGACGCACTTGAATATTTGATGGGCTGGAGCCAGGGCCAGCTTCCTGAGATTCCGAGGCCTGCTCAGTATGGAATTTTGAACTATAGGTGGGATTCCTCTGGCCTACCAACCCATCCAGGAACACTTGTCATCCCCAACCGTGTGAAGACTTGTGATTTGGGCTTGGACCCTGATGGATCAGAGTCAGAGAGTGTTTCCAGTGACGAAGGGGATATAGACTGCGCTGACTGAGCCAAACTATTTCTGATGCCTCGTGTAAAAAAGCTGTGTGAAGGGGCGGGGGCTATGTCTAGGAATGTAGGGGATTGTAAAATGAAGTAGAGCTGATAATCCCATGGGTGTCCCCGGCAACTTCTGAATCACTGGCATGCACTGGCTTTATATCTTTGAGAGTGGGGTTTACTTGGCTGCGTTCAGCACCCAGTTTTTGAGGCTAATATAGGAGTGAGAAGAAGCTATGATTTGAAAGGTACGCAGGTTGCAGTTACAGAATCTGTAATGGCAATTGAATTTGCAAACCAACACAAGAGAATCAAGAGAATGATTTGGAGGTTTGGTTTTGTTTTTCCTAAGCTGGGTTCTTGGGGACGGCAAGTGCTCGTCTCATCCTTTTTGGTTTTCAGCTGGGGTAGTTGCAATCCTTGTCATTCTGCCAATCCATTCCTGGCAGGACTTGTGAAGATCCTGCGGATGCGACGGGCGTCCTGGAGGAAAGCTCGGATTCATCTCCGGTGGTTCGCAGGAAGCCTTCAACTTAGCAATTTTCCACCACCCAAGAGAACGTAGTAGCTGTGTAGAACACCACTTGAAGCCAGACGTAATTGTATGTCATATCAGAAGCGTTGTATTCATTCCCAATCCCCGAGAATGTGCTTCCAAGTGACTATAAGGCCAAGCAGTGCCGATCATGATGCAGTGTCTCCCTCTTCAGACCATATTTTTCCAGAAAGTGATTCCGATGGAGCAGATGGTCAAGATGTTGAACTTACTGCTGCAAGTCCAGAGAAACAAGCAGATTTACCAGCCTTCACTTCTGGGAGTACTGGCGTTTCCCTTCCAATTTTGATGCTGAAAGCTGTGTTTTGATTTCGGTTACGAATGGGGGATCTATGGGTCAGAATTACATCATGATGATGATAAGTGGGATGTCAGACTAACACTTAGCTAAGCTAACTTGAAAGCATTGTGGTCATGTTTATTTCAATCTTAGTTTCGACTTTCTACCTTTCCTGTACCTTAAGGGTTTGAGATTGTTCCTTTCCACTCCTTTCCTCCTGGTCGTACTTCCCCTGTCCTTGTTTGCTCAGGTTGGCGACTTCGTTTTGGAAGCTTTGACCCATGACCGCTTCGAGGAGATGCGGGGACGTGTGAAAGACACCACGAAGGCAGTCAAAGACAACCGGTGCCGCATCAGGGTGGGGTCGATCTGTTCTGGATGGGGAACAGCAGAGATGGTCTCAGAGGCCTTCCGCCACTTTTGGAATGACACCTTCCCCGATTTACGTGTTGATGCTGCTAGGCTTTGCAGCTGATATAACTTGTAATCATCATATCAGATCATAGCCATCATAAAAATATAATTGACACATCGAGCCTGCCCATGCCTGCCCTATTTGTTTTAGATCCCTGGTTCCCAAGGTTACAACGAGCTTTATGTGCGAGAAGCAGCCGGACAGGCAGAAGCTTTTGACTTTCAGGTACACCTACCCAGGATATGTTCACCTCAGGACAACACCAATTTTCAAGGACATGAAGGATTTGTGGCAAGGGCATGGGCTCGACTACTTGACTGGGAATGTTAAGGCAGTTCCAGAGGCAAGGTTTCTGTTCGTTAGTCGTGGATTGTTGAGTGGCAATTGTTTTAAGAATTTGAGGCTTTCAATGCAGGGATGGTGGCCCTGGTTTATGTGATTCATATGCGCTCTTAGGGTATATCCAACACCTCGCATGCACAGGTGGACATCCTTCTTGCCGGATATCCGTGTGTGTGCCTGAGCAGCTTGAACACCAACCCGCAGCCCTTCGAAGATGCTGAGTCCGCAACGGGGTAAGGATATCATTCAGTGATGAAATTCATTGAGCGTTTCCGACCACCAATGGTTGGCTTAGAGAATGTTAGGCAGATGTTGCAGAAAAGGAAGGAGGACAGAGGAGCTCGTCCAATAGATGTGCAAAACAAAAGGATGGTCCAATACGGTTATGAATGTTGCTACATTCTTGCAAATACTTGCGAGTACGGCCTTCCACAATCTCGGAACCGTGTGTGGATGCTTTACATTCGAAAAGACCAGCTCAAGACCAACAGTGCCACCATGCTATCTGACATGAAGTTCTTCGGCATTTATCTGACGTAATGTTTGGTTTGTCCATTGTTCCCAACACTATGTCCTTGTGGTGCAAACATGACCACCATTTCTTCTCAGGAACTCCAGTCCATGAACACAGAATGGTTTTGGCAACCCCCAAAAAATAGATGTATAGATTTGAAATTTCTACTCCTCACCTATTCGTCCCAAGCTGCCTTGTTCTTTGCTGAGGCTATTTCAGTGCCAAGCAGTACCCCTTGACATGTGCGTGCACGTCAGCAGGGGCAGGGATGCGTGGGATGTGGATCCAGAAGCCTTTACACCCCGGCATGTCTCCAGCACAGCTAAATGGCGAAAGGCATTTGAGAAGGTGAAAAAGGAATTGGGAAAAGTAACTTGACCTCAGTATAGCCTGTTAAATATTTTGAAGAACTAAAGAACAAGTTTGTTACATCAACTTGTCTTGGTTCGATCGATAAAGGCAATGGTTCATTTAACTTTTCATCAGCTGAGGCAAGAGTGGAGTCTGTTTTGAAAGCTATTCGTGACTTCAACATGCCCCTTCAAGAGCGTGAGCTGGCAATCCTCTCATCAACTATCGTGGAACTGGAGCAGAAGTACCAGCTTGATCCCTTCAAGACACCATTGGTAATTCAAGTGGACCTTTTCTCAGTATAACGTACACAAGATTTGCCGTTTCTTTTCAATCTGAATCAGTATGATTTCAAGAGTCATCCAGAATGTTTTCTCACGGAAATGGGTCTGGCTAACACCCAAGGACCAGAATTTTTCCAGACAGCGCTTTGTCCACTCCAACCCACAGATCGTCAGCTGCATCATTCCAAACGGCAAGTACGTGCTGACCGCCAAATGGCGGCTGTTGGATTCTCAGGCCAGGTTTGTGGCCGGTCTTGAGGAGTCAAGGACCAATCAGCTATAGCTTACTAGTATCTTCTTACATGTGAAGTATCCTGTGTCAACAAAAATACTTGTTAGCAGCATTTGTTGCCACATTCATACACCATGAAACATCGTTGATAACGAGCAATTTCATATGATATTTTATATCATTTCAGATGGCATGATGCCACAATCTGTTTAACATCAATCAAAAGACATGAAACAACATGAACTTATAATATACAATATGACATTATAAATGTCATAAGGTAAACATATATGGTGATGTTTCAACATAGAGCGCCCTGGAGTGCCCGAAGCCTTGCCCATATATACTACGTTTATCCATATTCAATAATCCCATATAGTTTGGCGTTATATATAGTGCTGTAAAATATTTCTTGCAAAATAGTCGGTTACAATATGCTTAGTAGAAAATCTTTGTATATATTGTTATTTTTTGATTCGATAAGTGCTGGTTGATAACATGATGCAGAATAGATTATATTATATTGAGTAATGGTCCTTTGAATGAGGGTTGCAAACCCTTTTCGTGCCCCCATATAGATGTTTAGTAAACATGGGGCAAGTACCGAAACATATCATAAATTATGGGGGGAACATCGTACTTATAATAAATGATTTGTCTTTTTCTGGAAGACTGGCCCAATTAAAAATGTTCCACCATCTATTTGGAGCCCCATGTGTTTTTTTATCCTGAAGCGAACATATGTAAATCCACTGTAAAGCATTGAACAATTCCCCCATATATACTTGTTTATACTTGCTACCCGGAAAATTTAGTTGGATTTCTTCAAGGTTATTTATGATAGGTTATGGTTCCCTCCCAGTAAAACCCCATGTTTATTCCAATCAAACCCCAACGCAGGAGCATGCAGCCCTTCAGGGCGTTTCTGAAGTCGATTTCATGAGGAGTGGGATGGAACGGGCAGTTCAGCGATCCATCAAAAGGATGGCAGGAGACGCGCTCCTAGCCCAAGAATTTGTTAGAGTCAATATTATTTCAACTTATTTTGTTTCTTGGGGGGTGACAATCCTGCTATACCATGTTTTTGTTGCAGGAACAACCATTGCCGAAACCGGCTGCCCCAGGTTCTCCGTGCCTGTTTGCGTTGCTGCATTCATCACCCTCCTGGCGAATTGGAACCCGTCCGGGGCAACTGACTTGTGATGATCTCCCATCATAGGATATAGGGTTCAGTTTTTGTGCAAAGCTGTAGCTACCCTTGAGGGACCATGGGGAGAAAAGTTCAAGAATGTTGGCCGAAGCGTACTGATGTACATTTCTTCAACCTGTTGCTTTCAATTTGCTTTCTTCAAACCACCAGTCTTAGTGCTTCGACGCTGTCAGTTGCGAAGTTGATGGCTTCTTGAACTTGTATTAAACAAAAGCTTAGTGGCACCAGTTCCTCTTATAGCTCTCAAATTTGGCCACCGGGTGTCTACTGACTTTGGGTGGCCCCAATGCCGCCCAAAAAAAGAGCTCGATATGCCGCCCCAGCCCCAGCGGCAACCAGCATGGCTGAAGTCAGCAAGGTCCAGTTGAAGCTGAGGGATTGGCTACAGGATGTGCATGCGTTGCGTCATTGCACCGCTGGCAATGGCCAAGATGCTGATCCAACTGAGGTGAAGGGCTGGCCCCAGGTGGAAACCAGGGACCTTTCGGAGTATTGCCCAAGATGTTTGGTCCAACCCACAACGATTGTTGAAACGAAGTTTGGAGATGCTGCAGAAGGCAGGCGTCATGGCAGTGTGAAGCACGTTGGAAGATTTGAATACGACTTGCACCAAACTTCATGTGCCGCCCTCATTGTCTTTCCGTGATTTGCAGTGTTTTTTTCCCAGCGTCATGCCCGATTAGGCTGTCCAATTCCCACCGCTTCAGCTCATATCAATTTACTTAGGCGTGGCCGCCCAGGGCAGGTGAGTTCTTCACCACCTCAATCCTTATGTGGAGCATGCGAGATGCCAGTTTCTGGCGAGGCCCTTTCAGTGCGCAGAGCGAGATGATTGATGTTGCTGCCAGTATTGCTTTGTCCCGATTTCGGGAGGCCGGTGTTGGGACATCATACGTTCTTCAAACACTACAAAGCCCAGTGGGTGATCTCCCGGATAATGTTTGCATGTTTTCATTGGGTTCGCGCGCGCGCGCCAATTTTTTTCACCCAAGGAAAGGCTTTAAGCCAGGCATTGGGTGTTGATTTAGATTACATTCATCAGAATTACACATTACAATCATCTATATAACCTAATTTGACTGTACTTGTTTCATTGCTATCCCTAATTTCCCCAAGTAATCTCTATCATCATTTTAGCTTCACACTTTGTTGAAACAATATGAGATTTGAAATTTATTTCGATGAATGAACCTTTAGTTTTCTCATATGATATACTTATTTTGATTGAAACAATAAAGCTTTATGAGAGAACCAAAACCCTAAACCCTAAACCCTAAACCCTAAACTCTATGGATTCAAAAAACGGGCAGAGCGGAAGGCCTTTACCTAAGCATGATGGAGGGTGTGGCTCAACATGATTCACGCTTAGGTGTTCTGAGAACACCTAAGCGTGAGCAATCTTCAGGCTCCAGCCCGGGTACCCTAGGCCTGTCTGGGGGGGGCCAGGGTCAGGGTACCCTGGCTGGAGCCTGAAGATTGCTCACGCTTAGGTGTTCTCAGAACACCTAAGCGTGAATCATGTTGAGCCACACCCTCCATCATGCTTAGGTAAAGGCCTTCCGGTGAACTTATGATTTTTT
>Ga0126342_10010268_pt1 | contig 16747 bp, 18 predicted proteins | sample Cyp1metagenome_FD_92528 | JGI IMG/M metagenome (GOLD analysis project Ga0126342, IMG submission 92528) | Coral microbial communities from Lord Howe Island, Old Settlement Bay, Australia - Cyphastrea 1 metagenome | ecosystem: Host-associated > Invertebrates > Cnidaria > Coral ... | reverse complement strand
TGAAAGCCCATAGAAAGCCATTGCTGTGGCCTTGGCCCTGGGGTGCCTGTTCGGGAAGTGGCCTTGGCCCTGGGGTGCCTGCTGGGGACGGTGTTTGGAGGGTTTGGAAGGTTTTGGAGGGTTATGAGGGTTTGGAAGGTTTTGGCAGTTTGGAGCGTTTGCAGGCGGGCAAACGGCACCATAGAAAGCCATTGCTGTGGCCTTGGCCCTGGGGTGCCTGTTGGGGAAGTGGCCTTGGCCCTGGGGTGCCTGCTTTGGAGGGTTTTGGAGGGTGGTCCGACAGGACAAGTTCCACACCTGCGGTGGTCCCAGGCGCCGCCCCGGCCTTGGCGAAGGCCGGGGTCGGCGGATTTTTGGGGTTCACATGTTCGGAAAAGCTCATTTGAGGATCTGTTCATGATGAAGCTTCTCTTGTCGCCAGGGAGTGGGACGGCAAGTACGGCCCTACCTACCTGGTGTTGGATTTGTTGCAGAAGGTCTTCTACACCTCCGATGCGGCCAGGGAGAGCTTCGTGGAATTGTGCGAGGAGGAGTACGTGCAGAAGGTCACCTTCGAAACTTGGCCGTGACGTCACCGTGACGTGTTCAAGAAAACAACCTGATCTTGAATGATCTTGATAGGAAGATCCAATGCACGTTGGTATCACGTTGGTAAGTAGCATTTGGAGAATCAGCTTAAGTTTCATTCTCCACCAGGCCTATGAGGTCTTAACACCTTTAAACAGAATTTCCAACTCCTTTTCAGTGGTCCATTCGCCAGTGGCCGAGTGCTCAAGTTGCCATGCTCGCTGAGCTGTTCCCACCGGGTCCTGGCACGGCCCGCCCGGCTAGCACGGCCAGCACGGCCACGGCCGCAACACCCAATGTGGTGTCGCCCAGGCCCTACCATGGGCAGCTGTGCACTCCTGTGCTGTGCTTGGTGGCCGCTAGGGCCGCTGGAAGGGGTAAAAGGGCCCAAAGAAGGGCACAAGCACAGAGAGGAGTAGATGTTTGGCGCAGCTTGCCAGGGGAAATTCCCAAAAACATGGATGTGATTTTGCGAAATCGCTACAATGATGTGGTCTTAGAAGAGCTGGACGACCTAGACTTGAGCCCATTTCGCACCCTAGCAGTGATCCGTCTTCCAATCCAATGGGTACCTCAAGTTGGACAGCTTCGGCGACAAGTCTTTCGTCAAGGCTCAACGCAGCACTTGGCCCTGAAGTTTGCTTTGGAAGAACATGGGGGCTTCCTGGGCATTGCGGTGGACATCCCACAAGCCACCTATCTTCCGCGGGGATGTGTTGGAGCTGAAGTGGTCCAACTGTCATTTGAGGAGGATTTGGTGCATGCCACTCTGCGAGGCGTTAGCATGCTTCGCATCATTGATAGGGTGAAGATGCCAGATGATCATGGCATACGAGCACCTCTGATGCAAGAGGTGTTGGAGTACACAGACTTAGAAAGGAAGGAGGGTATGGAGGTCTTGCTAGAAGAGACCAAGAAAGTGGAGAAGCTCTTCGTTCACTGTGGCCAGTTGCAGAAGGAGACTGGCATCTTTGCTGCGGGGGATCTGTCCAAAACACCTCTAGGGACCCTGGTGCAGGCTGCCTCAGAAAACTTGGCTGATGTGAACCTCTGTGGTGTCCGGCAGGAAGAGCACCGCGGCCCCGTGGTGGCAAGTCATGCTGCTGTCTTTGCATTTGGCGTGCAGAAACAGGCTGACTTCCTTTGTGATCCTTTCTCGGCCCTTCGCCGTCTTCGTACTCTGCGTAGATTTTTGAATCTCATGGACCGGGTGCTGACTCCGAAGTTGCATGCTTGAAGCGTCAGCCAAGGGGACACTGCATAGACTGTCGCACTTGGGGAGAAAATGAGGGGTGCCAGTATTGATCAGGCTGCGGGGTTCAGTGTCAATCAGACGATCCCTGCAAAAGAGATGGGTTTCAGATATTTCAGCTTGTACCATTTATGACAGACAGCATTTGGAGATATCATTTGGGTTAGGTTGTCCTCCCAAACCCCAAGCCTCAACGCATCTCAGTGCATCTGCTTCGATTCTAAGGACTCCTACCTCTACAAGACCGTGCAAGGCAATGACCCCATGGGTGATCTGAAGCTGGGATGGAAAACCTTGAGCTCCCTGTACAAGTTCAACAATCAGAAGACCCCCGATCCCATGCGAACTTTGGCATAGGCCAACGGGGGCCCCCACTGGGGAAGCCGACCCACCAAAGGATCCCAAAAAGGCCAGCTTTGTAGCTGCGTGGGCCGATATTCAAAAAAAGTGACGTCACTTGGTTGGCAAAGTTGCCATCCACAAACAGTACCCCTGTTGGTATGCTGACTCCCTCTGCGGTTGAGTCGGCCTTTTTCCCCTTTATAATGAAGAGGGGCGTGAACCAACGCACCTCATCAAACCTGTGATGCGATGCTTAGCCAAAAATGCGGCAGTTGAGTTGAGATGTCTTGAGAATTCAGGTGTGAATGCTGTTCTGTCGTTGCATTACCAACCCACATACGGTCACATACGTGTATGATCATGTATGCATAGATGGATGTTATATATATATAATATACAATTACATGCGCGCATGCATACATACATGATTACGTATAGATATACACATCATTTCACACAAACACACACACACACATAATAGATCAACAGACAGATAAATAGACAGATAAAAATACAATATCATGTACATATGTATTGGTTTACACACACATCACACACATTACACACACACACATTACACACACACACATTACACACACATTACACACACACATACTGTATATATATACTGTATATATATATACTGTATATATATATACATACACAGTACATATAATATATATATATGTATATTACATTTAAAAATATGTGCAGCATCGAGGTCACGGTGACACTAATCTCTCCCTTGCCAGGCGCAACTCGAAGCCTTGGAAGTGAAGCCCGAGAAGCCCATGGATAGGATGGGGCCAGTTGCCTTATGGCTGGTTAAACCATGGATGATTTGGTGAAGAAATGCTTAGTGAAACCTAATCTTAGAGCATGGATGATATTAATGAATATTAATGATGGATATGATATGATATGGTCAACTGGAGTCAACTGGTGACTATGTGTAGATACCATTAGTGGGTTTCATTTTCCAGATTTGAAACAGATTGAGCATTGATCCCCGGCGAACTCTTCCAGCCATGGGATGCCATGGGTGAGAGTCTCCACACCAGGAGCTGATTGATCTTATCATAAGATGATTATTAATATGGGTAACCCAATGACATATCAGAAATGGGATGGTTTAAACTTCATATCACCCCATTTATGGTGACTTGGGGATGGTTTATGATTGAGTTTGCCACATTTATGGTGTCTTGGGGATGGTTTATGATTGAGTTTGCCACATTTATGGTGACTTGGGGATGGTTTATGATTGAGTTTGCCACATGATTGTACCGCATTGGCCAGATTTTTTGTTGAAGATTGATGACGATTGCTGAAGTCCGATCTATTTGAACTCCCTAGTGACGTGCCAACACTCGTGTGCCAGGGACTATCCGGTTCCATCGTGGCTCACGAACTCTGAAGGAACGATGACGCTTGGTTTAAACACAAGACATCTCATGCACCAATTGGAACCACACAATTGCTAATGTTTAGCACTGGAAGCTAGCCATTTTGGCAAAATTATATGGATAGTAACATCAAAGCTCATCAAAGTTACATTCATGACCATTCATGGCTTGAATTTTGATGAATCTTGGAATCTTGGAGACATGTGGGCGACATTTGGACCGTTTTCAGAGATGGTCGGATGCCCCTGAGGAATGTGGCGGTGGTGGGCAATTCGGGCGCCTGAGCCCTGGTCATCCTCGGTTCCTCATCCAGTATCCTTTTTTCTTTTTGGTTGTAGGCTATCCTATGTATCTCTATCTCTATGTAGAATACCGTATATACCGTAACCGTATATATATATATAATTATATATATATGCATAATATGTATGTATGTCAGTATGTATATATATATTTATACATTACACATACATATAAGATACATAAATAAATACATAAATAAATACATACATACATACATATATACATACATACATACATACATACATACATACATACATATAATTAAATATAAATTATATATAAATAATTATGTATATATATATATAAAAGGAAAATTCAAGTATTGGCGCTTCAGGTGGGAAAGTCTCTTCTCATCAACAAGATGCGGCGCTTGAAGCCCGGCGCTGCTGAGTGGGCGCCCACAGGGGTCAAAGAAACCACGCTGCGTCCGGGGGCCCTGGAAGCTGTCACTTGGGGTCAAGGCTTTGGTTGGATGATCAAAACTAATGTTTTTCCACATGTTTCCAGAAATTTGGGGATGAAATGGGATGAAATGGGATGAACATCCATAAATCCCAGAAAAAATAAAGAGTTCATCAGCAACATGCCATGGGTCTTGACCCACCAAATTGAAGGGGAATCATCTCAGGACCCATGATGTACACCTTCCCTGGCATCGACAAAGTGAGACTGTCGGGGCCTATGCTGTGCTTGGGTCCTTTGGTTCCCCTTCCATGGCAGGCCCATGCCTAGGGGGCAGCAACCAGCCCTGAAACCGGTGCCCAAGGTGGGACCTTCCCGGAGCTGGAACCCCCGGCTTCCCAAAGGACCTTTTTGTTTTTTAATGTTTTTTACGAAAACCAGAGACATTTTGGTCTTTTTTGGGGTTGGAACATGCTGCTGGAAACCATCGCCACCTGACAGGAGAACTATTTGCGCGACATGGGCTTGCGGCACTTTGATTCTGTGCTGATCCTCGGCAGAATGTGCAGTGCGGGACTAGAGATCTGCCAGCGGCTGGCGATATGATATGATATCATGATTTATGATGATTTATGCACTTAACACATACATATATGCATCGTTGCGAATATGAATACATAATATGTATATATATATATATATTATATATGTGTACAGTATACATGTGCATGTATCCATACATGCATCGTTAAATAAATGCAAAGTTTTCATCGATGTTTTTATCGATGTTTATCTATTGAGCGCGCATCGATGTTTCCCAGCGACTGAAATGCTATGAATCCAAAAGATTGATGTATGAATAGCTGAATAGCTATCATCATCTACTAATATCAATATTTTATAGCTACCCGATCAATATTAAAATAGCAATGAATGGATGAAATCTATTCATAACTATTATCAACTATATACTAAACATGTTGATTTATTGTTGATTAAACTATAATAGTTGATAAACAGACCATAGGTTCCACTTAAAGAGCCATTTCTTCATGGACACAGCGAGGATTGTGACTGCAAACCGCTTCACCTCGACAGAGGTGATGTTGCGAGAGGAGCTGCTGTGCTGGGGCAACCTATAGACCCCGCCAGGGGTCTGGAAGATGAGATTCCACTAGAAATTAGTGATTTTCAGGGTACCGTGAATTTACCAAGAAGGGTATATATATATAATTATAGATATCGATCGATTAATGATTTCATATAGATGATAATTCATGGAATGTTGATACTACACAGATCTACACGGGTGACCTGACCAATTCAGAGGGCCAGAGGGCTTGATAAATTTCATGATCCAATGACATCCAATGGACTTTGCCCAGGAACTTGAGAGGTACACAGTGCCGTACTTCATGGTATGGGACCTATGGGACCTATGGGACCTATGGGACCTATGGGACCCCAGCACTTCAGAGCTGGATCGGATGATCCGATGATCCGGTGGGGCACAGCTGAGGTCAGAACGAAGATTGACCTTGACATTTGGAACAACAAGGAGGACAACAAGCTCGAGGAGGCGGGGCTTGGAACATGTTGGAACCGGATTTCCTGATTTTCCCAGGGTTTTTTTTACCGGCTTTCCCATGTTTTCTGAATGGTGCAGGCACATCCCCCTTACAGTTCCTTTACCATCTGGTTATTTAACATAGCCATGGAAAATCACAATTTTTAATAGGTAAACCATCTATAAATGGGCCATTTTCCATGGCTATGTTAAATAACCAGATGGTAAATATCAACATCCCACACTATTCTGTTGCTGTGGGGATCCCAGTTTGGCCCAAGATCACCTGCGAAGGCAGTGACCCTGAAGAACATTCGGGATGAGCTGGTACAGCATGGAGTGGGGGTCCCTTAGGATGTGGATGGCAGGTCGATGGTGACCAGATGGCCATTTGCCACACAGCAACTGGGGTTGTCTCAGAGTTTGAACCTCAAAATTCTATGGTGTATGATCCGTGGTTCTTCATTTTTGCCATATTTATCCATATTTGATATAAATAATATACATATATTTTGCCTATGACAACTGCCACAACTTTGGGCAAAAGAATGAATTTTGACACCTCCATTTTTTGGACGGATCCGAATGCTCGCAGCCCAGGTGAGCCAGATCTATCTGGTTTCTTCGCGCGAACCTGACCGTCGAAAGCCGAGGTTGAACGCTTTTGGAGAGCCTCAGGTAATCAAAGATGATCAAAGATGGCAGGAAACCAGCATTTTGATGGGAACATTTGGAGAACTATACTAAAACTTTGTCCTTCAACTAATAGAACTGTCAATAGATGTGAATAGACGACGTTCCATTGCCAGATTGCCAATGTGCAAGCCACCAGGCCGCAGCATCATGAAAAAACCGTTGGATCCATGAAAGCAGTCTGGGATTCCTACAAAATGTCACCTGAAAGCCGAAGTGCTTTCACGCATTTAAAAACGCTTTCCCATTCACAGATCTCAATCTAAATATGATCGTGAATAGTGACATATAGTGACTATTCGTCCCAACTTCCAGAAATAGCAAATGTAGATCCAAAAATCCCATCATTTCAGCCGAACAAAAAAACCATCCAATAATTAGTCATCATCCCATGATTTTCAGCTCCAAAATTGGATTTTTCCCTCCCGTTGCGGCCATGGCGAAGCCTCCGACGTTGGACCTTGACCTTGACCTCGAGGTGACCCGTGGCGCATCCTATGACTTGGGGCGGCAGCCGCTGATGCCTACGAGTCCCACGGCCCGGAGCAGCAGCGCCGCTGCACGGAAGAAGCCACGCTTGGATCCACTGGGATGTTTCTGGCCTTTGTGGTCTGAAACTGGGGATGTTGAAGATGTATTCTGTTATTTTTTGTGATACTTTTTTTTTCCCTATTTTTGGTGTTTTTCAACAAGTTGTTTGTCAGTCTGTCATAGTTTTAAGGCCGTATCATTTTGGAAGTGCTATTAGATACCTGGTATCATTACATTTGCTGAACGGAAGAAGGGTTGGTTTTAGTCGGCTCAGCCAGAGCCAGGTCCATGCTCCACCCTCACCCTCATCATCGTGTCATCATCATTGTCTCCATAACCAATATGCCCATAGCATGCCATAGCGATACATGATCACACGCACATATATACATATATATTGTATATTATTGTACATAATATAGACACACACAATATACAGTATAGATCTATACAGTATATGATCATGTACTAGTGTCATTGGTCGTCGTCAGTAGGGCACCGTCGTCATTGTCATTGTCGCCGTCAGTATCGTCGCATTTGCATGACCCACTGCCACATGCGCAACATGTTGCTTTTGACAGTGATCATCACTATACTTATAATCTCTATCTTCATCATCTTGCTCATTTTCCTGTTCACCATCATCTTTATCATCACCGTTAACATCTGGAAGACCTTTGCATCACTGCACCATCCCCGCCTGCACCATGCTCCGAGCACGGCTCCGCAATATCAACAGTGGAGCCGTCAGTCGTGAATGAGCTTCCCTGTCACCGGCATCTATGCCAGCAACTAAACTTCTTTTCACCTTCTTTGCCAGTGTCCGTATCATCCTTGCAGTCTATTATCAACCATGTCATCCTCATCCTCCTTGCCATCGTTGCCATCCTTGCCATCCTTGCCAGCGTTGGTCGGTGTGCTCCGCATCATCCACATCTTTTTCCTCCTCGTCATTATCATCAGCATCGTCATCATCGGTTCCTTATTCATCATCTTCCTCATAATCGTTTCATTGTCATCTTCATTTTATGCTGAACCTCGTTGCCATCCTCATCTTCGTGCCCTGGAATTCTCTTCGAGGATCTGGCATTTATCTTGCAACTGTTAGCTTATACAATCTTATACTGTCACATATACATATTTCATTTATATTCAGTTGTATTCTAATCTCTACTGGTCTAACATTTGGTTAACTCTTGGCCCTCCCTCAAGCTTTTCTCAGGAATGTGTTCCCCTGACCTCTGGTCGTGATAAGGGGATCGACTGGGGCGCCTTGGGTGTGAATGTCGCTGCGGGGCTCATCATGGGGGTCCGAGAGTCGCTGGGTGGCATCGTTTCGGCCTCGTTGCTCTTCTCCTCCTCGACCAACGTGGAGATCTCCTCCATGTTGCAGTTTGGCATCAGCATGACGCTGTACACCATGAGCGTTGGGGTCATTTGGTATGCCGTTTTTGGGCGACTGCAATATGGATATGGCACACAGCAGGACCTCATCTGTATCTTGCAAGCGCAGTTGGCTTCCAAGGCGGCAATGCTTTTGCGGAAAGACGTTGAGAAGATCCCCGCCACCGTCTTCGCCATCATCTGCTTCAGTTCCATGCTGACTGGCCTGGTGAGCATTGTAGTCGGGAAATTGGCCTGGGCCACCTCGATGTTGATGATCCCCAAGCCGGTGGTCAGTGGTTTTTTGGGTGCCATTGGAGTAGTTGTTTTGCAGGCAGCTCTCAAGACATCTTCAGGGGTGCCCTTTCACCATTTCTGGCCAGACATTGGCTTGAGTGCATTTTGTGAGTCCCAGGACCGCTTGCTGCAGGTGGGTTGCATGTTGCTACACTTCATTTGCATCCAAAAAGGCCCTGACCTTTGCCACGTGCTACTGCGCACTGGCAAGTATCCCAATCGCAAAGATGCGGTGAAGAAGTATGCTGGCTTGGTGTGCCAGCTGGCTCCGTTGTTCATCTTTTACAGTGTGGTCTTTGGTGCGGGCCTGCAGATGGAGGATCTTGCAGCTCATGGATGGACTTATCCCAAGAAAGGAAGCAGTGGACCCCTGACCATCTGGACCTCCTACAGTTTTGCTGAAGTGGATTTTGAAGTGGTACGCAAGGTGCTGTTTTCCATGGATATCGTGGCATTAGTGGCCATGGCAATCCTCTGCACCATGCTGGGCGCACTGGCGATCACTGGGAGGTATCCGACGGGACCCAGTGGTGATCCACAGCCCGATGATCCTTTGGATTTCAATGCGGAACTGATTACGGTGGGTGCTGCCTCCCTTTTCTTGGGCTGCACTGGTGGGAATTTGGTCTTTCACAAATTCTCTGTGATCCAGCTGAGGGAGGATGGTGGTACTCACCGGGTGGCTGTGCTGACCATCGCCCTGGTGGCCGGGAACTTGTTTGTCTTCGGGTGTCCCATTGGTGCCTACGTTCCCAAGTGGTTCCTGGGCGGTTTGTTCATGAACACCGGATGGTCCTTCCTGAGGAAGACACTCTTGTCCTATCAGACCTTGACCACTTTCAACTGGAGAGGCTTGCATTTAGTGTCACCCCAATATGGTATTTCAACCTGTTGCGTGGTGATGGCCCTATACTTCAGTCCCACGACTTCCATCATGGCGGGGCTTTGCTTGAGCATCTTGTTGTTTGTCCTCGACGGGATGACTACCTCCCCCCTCAGCAGCGTGGTGGACGGACAGCATGTGGTGAGCCGGACCAAGCGGCCCTGGTGGGAGATGAATGTGCTCGCTGCAGAGGGAGATCGGATACGACTTCTCTACTTGCAGGGCCAGCTTTTCTTCGGATCCATGTTGCAGTTGACCGCCAACTTGGAAGCTGCAGCTGCAGATTCCAGGATCGAGTTTGTGATTTTAAGCTATGGCCGGGTGCCTTTCATAGACCCCTCAGCGGCGGAGAACATCAAGCTGGCACAAGATAAAATGACTAAATTCGGGTGCCACGTGATTCACTGCAGAACCTCGGTGGTGCTTATCAGGTGCTTATAAAATCTTGAAGGATCCAACATTCGTGTAGAAGTATGACTAGATTATAATCAGTTTGATATTGTTTGGTTTTGTTTGGAAAACAGTAATCAGTAATACTATGACTATATATATAATTATATACACATATTTATTTACACATACCTCCATTCCAACACACGCACACACACACATATATATATATAATTATATGTATATATATATATATTATAATATAATGTTTATATATATATATGTGCGTGTGTGTGTTGGTGAATTATGTTTTGCCCCACGATTGACGTAGTCTCCCCACGATCTGCTGATTTCACGGAGCTGTTTTTTTTTGGCCCAGGAATGAATGAGCAGGTCTTTGGGACCTTGACTGCAGCTGGTGCGGTCCGACGACCCTCAGAGGACCTGTTGAAGAGGATTGAAACCTTGGGATGGAGGGTTCAAGGAGTAAAACCTGCTGGACTTCCAAGTACCCAGGTTGAACACCCAGATGCATTTTTTCATGAGACGGATTGCTTGGACTATTGCAATGAGTATGTGGTCCAGAACTTCAGCTACGATGTCGCTGTTCCTACCCTACCTCTTGAACCATACATGCGTGAATATCGGGCAGTGATCCGCAACGAGATGCCTCGCTTGTCGGAGAATGCCTTTGAGAGGATGAATGACTTACCCGCAGGGGTCCTGAAGCAACTTCGGCAGTTCTGCGAGGTGCGACTCGATGAGCCTCCGGGCAGGAACCTCTCGGACGAACTGCCCAATATGTCCAGAGCGATGTGTTTCATTTTCAAAGGTGCCCTTTCCTTGGTGAAGATTGTTGCCGGACAGTGCTTTTGATATCTTTTGATTTATGATTTTCAACTCATCAACGTGTTTGGACCATGCACCCGTAAATTTCTTTGAGATTTTCAGAATTTCATCGTTTTTCTGTTTGTGTTTCAGTTTTGAAGCAGGTTCCAATGGTCGAAAAGCCCGACAAGCTCGATACGCACGCGTTCAGCTTCAGACGTGGAAAGCGGCTCTTGTCGAGGTATCCTCCAGGTCATGTGGCGGGCATCGAGATGTTCTTCAAATTTCACAAGCAGCGCATAGATGAAGATCTTCAACCCAAATTGATTCTGGCCATATGTATCCATATGTTTTGTTTGTTTCTTTTCACAAACCAATAAAAATCGCATAATAATATATATATATTCATACATGCATTTATGTATAATATAAATATATATATGATGTATATATATAATCATAATAATAACAGTGCCACCACTGCTACTACTACTAATAATGATCATAATATATATATATATATAAATGTATACTGTATTTAATTATATCCCCATCACACACAATCAACCAATATCTTGATATGTCTCTTTTTTTCAAGCATTTTCAACCTTACAAGGGGGATATTGGGGGTAGTATTTTTCAGGATTGAAGGTTGAAACATGTTTTTCAAGCATCAGGATTGTGTCATCATTGCTGGGGCCTCCGGCGGAGATATGGATTCTGAGATATGATGGTTGGCAGGAGATCCCCGGTTGGAAGCAGATGCCTGACGGCTTGAAAGGATATTTGGCCAGGATGCTGTGTGTGCAGTTCGCTGATACCTTGAAGCATGCCAATCTCAAGGAGCGTTGATGCCGTTGATGTTGATGAAATGCGGCCTTTTGCGATCTCGTGGACATTCCAAGTTTCAATCTAAAAGCGAGAGAAGTTTCAATCCCGCCATTTCCCATTAGCTGTTTAGGAGATGAACTCATTGGCCAGAAAAAAATGCCAAGATCAAGTCGTGGCTGCTGCCAGTCTTGCCTTGACGCGGACCCTCTGGTAATTGAACAGTTTGCTAAGTTTGCTATGGACGATGGCACATTTATATATATAGATGATTAACTAATGATTAACCATGATTTAGAACCATGGTGATGTTCATTGATGTTTCACAGTTCTGTTACGATACCAGAGGCTAATATCTCGATGCGAAGAAGCTGCACCCCGGGGCCCTGAGGCTATGACATGCCAGCACTTTTGGCCGACGCTTTCCCGGGAGTGAGGAACTACTTGGACGCGAGCAGTTTTCTATTCGCTGGAGGTGCGAGCAGCATCTTTGGAGGGAAGGAGCCGATTCCAAAGGCTCCAAGTTGATGTCCAAAAATCATGCACTGATGGATGGTCCCCATGAGCTAAGCCTAAGCTAATAAAAAGATAGATTGTGGCTTAATGGTAGAAGAATATCGAAGAATATCTTAAGTACTCTTAGGATTCTTGGTCAACGTTATCTACAATCGGCTAAGTAATGATTCCCCATTCCAGACATGAGATTTTTTTTTTCTGGTTCCCATTTGAAGGCACAGATGGAGCGACTGAGTCATGGTCCCTCCCTGTGCTGTGGCCAGGGCACCAAGTTTCAGGAAAGATGTCACCGCAAGCAACGGAAAGATGTTAGCAGAGCAATGACATAAAGCAGCTATATATAACTTATGATAACTTGATGGTTTCCCCAGCCATAGAAATTTGGGGATGGTGGATCCGTGTTTGCTTTGTTGAATCAATCCCCAGTGGGAAAGATGGTCAGCACCAAGGTCTTCCATTGTTGCAGGCAGGGTCGAACGCACTGGAAAGGTGGGGATTCTTCAGAGCCATGGCAAGTTGCTAGGTCCTTCTAGGTTTAACCATGTTTAACCTACTATTCCCATGAGATTCCCATTGGATATATACATTATATATATATAAATTATATATATATATATAAATTATATTGTGTACATATATATATCTATATATATATATATCTATATATATATATATATTATATCTGTGTGTGTGTTCATTAGTATCACACCGCTTTTTGCAAGTACCAGCACTTGCACATCTCTTGATCGCGGCGATGCAATTTCAGGCATTCAGGGCCAATGGCAAGATGCCGTGGAAGATTTGTTGCTCAACCGCAGACAGTCAGGGGATGTTTGATCATTTGAAGGGTCGACTCAAAGAGAGGCTTCTCACCCGAATGTATGGAGTGAAGTCCCATATTTTTGAGGGTGGAAGGGGAGAAAGGCCCTGTCACTTGTCGTATCATTTTCCTCTCTGCCGGTGCCCAGTCTTTACGTTGTGGATGGCACAGACGTGCACATCACACAGCAGTGCGATGGTCGAGCAGCATCCATTGTCCTCACGGAGCAGAGACAGCAGGTGCTCCTGCCGCCAGTGAGGCTTTCTCAAACTGAATCAGACAATCTATTTGAATATGTGTGGGTGCGGGCAGCACGTTTTGCTTGAAGTTTCACGCATCCAAGCATACTTAGAATTGTGTCACAGATGTACACATTTGGTGGGGGATGGTCGAAGCTCAAAGCCTTGTCAAGTAATCACAAAGCTTAATGATGCTTCATGATGCTTCATTTGACAATGACCAGCCCACACCAAGCATCCACAATTTGGATTCCTGCAGTCTTCCACAACAAGCATGCCGCAGCAAGCCTGCTATTTATATCGCAAGCACACACACATGATCACACACACACATAGGATTGATCTAGAGTCTCTAGAGGACCTTGTAAGGAATTATGATTGTGATGACCGTTCATGTCATATTTAGAATCCTTGCCAACTTGCCAACGTTTTTTTTTCTCCCAAATTCGCGAAAGTCGGCGAACGTAATAGTATATGTCGCGAACAATGGCCGTTTGCGGATGAACGAATTTGGGTCAATACCCACGCACGTATATCAACAACAGCTTTTTTTTGCGAACATGTAACGCAGCCTTCGGGTGGAAATGGTTCAAAACGAGGTAAAATTGAAGACTTAGAAAAGATAAAGACCACGCGCTGGGTTGGAAAACGAGGTCAGTGATCAAACCGAGGGCAGGGAATGGAACACTAGGTACCACGGACATGTCACATGGGTCCAGCGACTTTCAGAATAACTTCCGTCGCACATATAAGCTCATATATGTACATCTATAGTATCCATATCCCTATCCATATCCCTATCCATATGTATATATCCCTATCCATATGTATATATCTATATCTATATATATATCTATGTCGCGCATATGAGCTCATATATCTATATTTAGTGATTTATATATACATATTTACTTGCCTATGTTCCTTTTATTGGCCGAAGGGATATTGTCCAGGAGACCTCCGTATTTTGTGCTGAGAAAGAAAGGTTTCCAGTATTTGTTCCTGCAAACGAACCCAATGATCTATCTGCAGCTGTAGCCAAAAGCATGTATATATATGTATGTATATCCTATATCTATATGATTTAATATATCGTACAAATATGTAGTATACAAATATAATGCACGCACACACACACACATATATATATATATACAATATATATATACATACATTATATATATACATTATATACACATTATATATATATATGCATTATATATATGCATTATATATATATATATACAAAACCATATATATACATTATTTACATATACATACAAATATATACAAATATATATATATATATATATAATACATGCACACATATATATATATATATATTATATGCATAATATAATATATATATATTAGAAATGTATTACACTATGTTACAATATATAATGCATTTGGACATGTACATCATGCTTCAAGCCGCAGTTTGCCAGGACGGGGCCTACAAAGACTCGGCCTGCGTCTCAAGCGGGTTTAATGGGGATATCCCAATAGCTGGATGATGCAAGTGGCTACCCGTGAGGGAAGTCTCATTCTCATGGGATACCAATGGATACCATATTCACCAAACCTTCAGCTTAGCTTGAGGCTCCCTGCTCGGACAGGATGGAGGGTCACACCGGTACAGCCAAGGTTTGGCTGCAAAATACATGGTATCTGGACATGCCGTGCGGAGCTAAGGGGCGAAGACCTTTGACGGTGATGGCCATGACTCTAGCAATGGCTGCCCCATAACTTGGACGTGTTTTACTATTTTTTTGGGACCTTTAATAAGAAGAACCAACCATTTTTTTTCCGGGAAATTGTGCACCCCCCAAAAAAAAACATACCCAGATACCCCCATGATATTCCCATTTCTCCATGATTTCTAGGTCCTTCTGGGTCTTCAAAATGGGAACCCCAATTTGGAGCCAATCGCTCTGCCCAGGGCTGTCGGCAAGGCGAGAGAGACGGGAGAGCTTCGATGGATCCCAGCTGTGACCTGGTATCGAGGGGTGAATCGCTGGACCTCATCCCATCGAAAAAGATGGTTCAATCATGTTCAATACAACGACATAACCATCAATGGATTGGTTTAAAGGAAAATTTACAGGAAACCATGGTTTTTACCATTAAATATGGGGTTTTCCTGTAAATTTTCCCCTAAACCAATCCATTGAAACCAATATTAATGGGGATATGATAGGTAATATTATATAATGTAATACTCATGGGGATATGATGGGGATAAGTAATATAATATGCTAATACACTGATGATGTTTTTTTTTTTATTTAATGGGTGTATGACATATTAATCCCATCCCCCGTTTAGTCCGTAAACATCCTGCAGAAACCATGGTGGATGATGATGATGATGATGATGATGATGATGATGGATGTAGGGGATGAAAGCATATATTTGGGACCACAGAGGGGGTGGATTCATCATGATTCACCCGGTTTTTTGGGGTCATGATCTCCGAGTGACCAATCTGTTTTTTTTTGGGGGGGCGGAATGGGTTGACACATGTTGACACCACAAAAAGGGAAATGAAACTTCGGGCGAGTAATTTTAACACTTATCCCGGCTCATCCCATACAAAGCAAGAAGACGTACCTTCGAGGAATTCTGATGTTGTTTTTCAAGGACATCCAAGACAAGCCGCGTGTGTGGCGGTGGTGTGGCTGAGAGGATGATTTGTCAGTTCCGGGCAGCCACTGTCCATACCATTCCATACCTGTCCATACTTCTTGCTGTCTCCATTTTGTGGAAACTCAAGACTGGTGCATGCGCAGTGGCGGGATTTTTCCTGCGCAGATGCCAATCCCCATGCACAGAAGTTGCATGGCGACTTATCCCAACGGCCAGTTGGCAAACCTCATGGCAGGAAGATTCTCCACTACTATTAAAAAAAACAAAACAGATGACCTGACGGGCCATATCCCAGAGTCATTCGGGTTGCATGTTGCAATCTTAAGCTGCACATATATATATATACAGGGAAGAGGCTTGAGGTTCCCTGGAACGCAATTCCTGTTCATTGTTTGCAATTTTGAACAATGTCATGTTCACTGTGTTTTACGGTGTTTTGTGTTCTTTCCATCACTTGATAAAATATGGAATCAGTTCAACATGCGGACAACATACCTGGGATATGTTGTCCGCCGTTCGATTTTTTTAAAACATGTTTTTCAAGTTCTTCATTTTAAAGTTGCCTTCGTAGAAACCAGTGGAATTGCGGGTTGATTAATTTTTTAGTTTTTTGGAGTAACATAAACATGTCATTATCCATCAGAGAACCATGGGCGAAATGCATGAGGCTTTTTACTCTTCACATCCACAATGCTGTTTTGAAAGTATTTTCAACATTTTCAAGATAACTGAAAATGTCATGCAATCCATGTCAACCAGCTGATACCGTTTGCACCTTGTGGCTTGGCTTAAGGGGCCCTGAGAGCGTTGTTACCTTTTCGCATTGTGACCGATGGATGGGTGAAACATTG
>Ga0126342_10010267_pt1 | contig 16748 bp, 12 predicted proteins | sample Cyp1metagenome_FD_92528 | JGI IMG/M metagenome (GOLD analysis project Ga0126342, IMG submission 92528) | Coral microbial communities from Lord Howe Island, Old Settlement Bay, Australia - Cyphastrea 1 metagenome | ecosystem: Host-associated > Invertebrates > Cnidaria > Coral ... | reverse complement strand
CAGAGCTGTCACCACCATTCTCTGGATCGCCCCAAGTCACGACTGACCCATCGGCCAGGATCGCAGCAAATGCCTCACTTGTAGCTTGAACCTGCTGGACACCTTTCAGCTGATCTTGGACTTTAGAGCTGTCACCACCATTCTCTGGATAGCCCCATGTGACAACTCGGTCACCTCCAGGGCAAAACAATGCAAAAGCTCCTGCTACCGCTCGCAATCGCCCTGTTGCCGCCAGCTTTGCCTCCAGGACAATAGCCGTCAGGTGGTCTCCATCTTCAAGTCCCGCAGCTTGCAGAGACACTGTAGGATCCAACGCGCGATGGTCTGCAGCCACAAGCCTCAAGAAACCACGTTGAAAGGATTTCTGTGCCAGAACTTTTAAGTCCCCTACTTTGGAGGACTGCGCAATCGAAAACTCCTCACTGCAACCGCTTGGCAAAGCTACAGTAACTTGAAGCATATCTCAAGAAAGTCTAATGTACTGAACGGAACAGTTTCTCCAATTGAGCCAAACTGCACCACTTTTTGAGCGTTGCAACAAACTCCCAAGACAACTCGGCATTCAAAACCCGTTGCTAGAATTATTGGGAACATTTCCCACATATATTTACATAGCTGGGAACCCTTGCGCTTTACACAACCATGTTGGGTCATATGCCCAGATCAACATCAAGATCTTGATCACCGAAGCGACAGAAGCTGCCAAATAGGGCACCACATACAATATACAATTGTATATATATATATATACACACATATGTGGTGAGTTGGAACCATGGCTATAAGCCCATGCAGTGAGGGACCCCAAACAGGTAAGATGGTTTGTAACTAGGCTAACTACAAATTGTGGGTGGACATATCTGTAATTATATAGATGAGGCAACATAAACCATCATCACATCCTGAAACCACCTGATAAGATCTTACAAGTTAGTCCGCAACCACATTGCCATGAGGCTATGTGTATCACTACCTATTTATATATATATATATATATAATGTTGGTTATACAGTTATAGATTATATGTATATAATACATATATATATATATATATATATTGCTCTTCTTAGTGGAATCCACATGCACTATCCATTGACATCCATAGATCCCAGCTCTTGACACTCGAGGCACAGTCCGCCGGAGGCCGTTGCGGTAGCGCGCCACCACGGGATAGCAGTTGCCTCCCGCCTTGGCTTCACCCGGAAGCGAAGGGTGTGGAATCTCCTGGCGAACGCCAATTTTTGGGGGAGTTCAAATTAAAATAGCTTGGTTTTTATGGTGAATCAAATGAATCAAACCACAAAAATATGATAGTTATATATGGTGTATATGGTGTTTTATAACACATTTTCATAATAACCAATCGATTATGGTGAATGGCAGCTAAATAATTCATGGAACAGATATGTACAAATAGGTGATGTGTCCCCAAATGATCAACACCTTGTGGATTTGGGTAGAACGGAAGAAACCTCCGTAGAGGAACTTGAGAGCAAATGATCCAAACATCCTGAATTCATAATAATTGTCTTATATATTCTATATACATATATAGATATATATTCATATATTCTATATATATATGTATTCATATATTCATATATATATAATAGTATTCATATATTCATATTCATATTCAATAATATTCATATAGGAAAAAATGTGCCTGCGGATTTTGGTAAGGATGAGTAATCCAATTTGATTTGTATGTATACAACTCATGGACTTTTGCATGAAGAATAACCATACATGTATGTGCTTTATGTCCATATTTGCGTCGGGAAAACCGTTTTTAGAATGGTGATTTCAGAAATCCAAAGCCAATTCCTTCAGGTTTAAACATCAACTCTTCAGCAAATGAACTCCCTACAGTTTGAAGGTAAATGTGACACTTGTGATTGAATTTCCAACATGTTCCAACTATTTACCCAGATTGAAACTGGTGATACACCCGCAAGGGCCATGGTCCCAGGTCGAACAGACTAGGCATGACCAATTTTAGTAGGTCCATTAGCACCCATTTCGGGCCACCACAGCCACTCATGGCCAAATTTAGATGCAAAAAGATATACTTTCGCTGATTTGGTTAGTATACCTTCATCAAAATGACAAGAGGTTGAAACAATTGAAGTAGCCTTCATTATTAGGTTGTCCCAGTAATTCACCCGTGGTTTCTGGCACACCCCACATAATCACATTCCATCATCTTTTCCTGGCAAAGTATATGTGTTTGTTACTGAACTTACTTGCTGTAACTAACCCATCATAACCTATCTCTCCCGGTAGAATAGAACTGAATCCCCTTTTCTATCCACTAAACTAACCTACCCGTCCCCTCCCAGCCCTCCTTGTAATCCCTCGACTCGGTAAGGACAAAGGTGCCATTGCCCTTGTCCTTTGGCGATGTGGGGCCCTAGTTCTGTTGGTCCACCACAACAGAAAGGTTTTTCGGAAAATAACCATCAAACCATCCATGAATATCCATGAATACTATTGATATACGTTTTTTTTTAGTGAACAATTTAAAGAACATATAGTGAAATTGGAGTGGAAACAGCTTAAACCAACCAGCGGCCCCACATTGTAGGAAAAATCTGTTCATTCCTACCTGAAAGGTATGACACAAAACATGGATTCATTTCGGGGAAATCACCAACATCATGGTGGACAGCGGGTAGATTTCCCACCGCTTAATGGAAAACCGCATGGAGATCATGAATCAAACTCATCTGGTTGGTGGTTGACCTACCCCTCTGAAAAATATGAAAGTCAATGGGAAGGATGACATCTATATTATGGACAATAAACAAGTGTTCCAAACCACCAACCAGTCATTTCAGATCAAATATACGAATGGGTCAAGCCCCGTAGCCTCACTCAACATGACAAACGTGATTCACAATGGGATATCTTTGGACGTTCATCTACCTGAATTTGGGGTTGTTTGGTCGGGATCCATGCCCATATCAAGGTTTACCCAGACATTGACAACCTGTTGGTGGTGAAATCCCCAATTCTTCCTCGTGAAATCTCAGTTCCGTCAATTGCCTCCCCCGAAAACTCTTGCTTCAATCCCCATTTTTCCTATCAAGGATAGGATATGATAGGATCATCTCCCACATTGAAGAACCATCTGACTATCCCCAAGATGTTCCCTTCACCCCATCCCCATCCCCTTCAACCCTTCACCGGCCAGCAGCGCGCCGTCCAAGGCGCTTCCTCGATGAATCCCGGCTCCTGGGTCTTCTCCTCGATGAAGCGAGGGTCCATGGCCATTTCCTGGATCCTTGGACCCCACTGAGATTCACAGAGATTCACTGGGTCAATTTGGGATGTACCATCTGGTTATTTCACATAGCCATGGAACATCCCAACCATAAATGGAGGTTTCTAGCTGGGAACAATCATCTGGTAAACATACACAAAACTATGGAAAATCACCATGCTATTAATGGGTAAATCAACTATTTCGACTGGACCATTTTCAATAGCAAACTGTTTGTTTACCAGAGGGTACATTCACTGGGTCAATTTGGGATGTAACTCCAAAAAGTCCAGGCAACCCACCTTGACTTTTAACGACCAATCAATAGAGAGATGGATCCAACTAAACTTGAAGCTGTGTATCGGTCTCAAGTGTCAAAAAATTGTCACACGCATCCCCAAACCAACAGGCACACGTAACCGTTGCAAGTGGGGATGTGATCCGCAAACATGACTGCCAAACAAATCTGCGGTACATGGGCTTGGGGATACTGAACCCGAGTCACCCTGTCCACCTGATGTCCAGTCGGTGACACCTGCGTTCTCAGCTACATTGATGGGTGATGTGCTAGTTGGATGTACCCCTTTTGCTCGTCTGCATTCATGAAAGCATACAGGTGTGTCTGAAAATGGATGATATCCCTATAAAATAGCAATTCTACTGAGGAAACCATTGAGTTTTGGGTAAATAAGTGTCCGGCCAACCAATATGTACAATTGCATCCTTGTTTCTCATTGCATTCCCATCTTAGCTTCATCTCCACATCAAATGGCTTATATAAATATCAGCAATCACCCACATTCTCAACACCAAGCATCATATCCACAATTTTCCCAGGCAATTTCTTTCTCAACTTCTTGCACTCCGCCATCACCGGTGCATTCGCATCCAACGGCTGCACCCATCCCATCGTCAACGTATCTTGTTGGCTCCCCACCATGGCGGAAGCCGTTCGTTTCAAACGACCCACCGCGCTGCCCATGGCACTGAGTACTTTGGCCAAGGAGGGGAGGGTGTCCCAAGGTGTGGCCAAATGGGTTATGATGGTTAATGTATCCAAATATGCGCAATGTATGGAATACGTGCCTACATTTATTCCCAAAATGATCCAGATATGTAGGTACAAACACAGCATATATGTAGCCCATACCGGTATTCAATGGTCAGTTCAACCCAACTCCGGAAGAAAAAATAAGACTTGTCAGGGATTACTCATCCCAATTGCCTGGATGAGTCTACTTTGGGTGCTGCTGTCCTTTAGATCTTCACATCAACCAAAAATCTGAGAATCAACATATCGTGTGATGAAGCTACTGTATCATGCTGTCCCACCAATCTTGTGAATTCATAGGGATATAGTTTGTTGACGGTGGTGTTGTGCCCCTGAAGGGATCATTGAAATTCATAAGTCAATCTTTCACATGGAATGAGATCTGGGCGCATACTGCAACATGTCCCATGCCTTCCAGGACGCTTCAAACAGCTCTGGGGCACAGGCCAAATCCAACCAACATGGCAGAAGTCTATGGAGGTTCACCCTCATTCCCTTCTGGCAATCTGGGTTAATGTGGTTTTAGTGCGCTTAAGAAGCTAATAGATAATAGGAAGCGAATACTGCATGTGTTTTTGTTCAAATACATTGCCATCTACCCAAAAACATTGGAACATCACCGTGTTTAAAAACTAAAACATCTAAAAATAAATGATTTCCATTGCTATGTTTTATGAATCCAGAGGATACATGAAATGTTCCCTCCAGACGTCAACATCAAGGACAATGGGTGTACTCCGAAAATGCTGTATTCCACCATTTCCAGCCATTTTAAAACAGGAAACTCCGGATAAACCCATGGATTCTGGGGATACTCTAGAGTTATCCTCATTGCATTGGTTTACGGGAAAATTGAAACCGGAAACCCCCATATTTCATGGTAAAAACCTTGTTTTCCCATTAAGATGTTCCCTTACACCCAAGCCGTGGCCTCAGACGTCGCGCCGCGCTGGCGGACACGGAGATCCAGCTGAAAGGGACGCCCAGCAGTTGGCTCAGGGAAGCCTGGGAGATCGTTGGAGGACCGGAAAAGGGGATGGCAAGAATCAAGGACTATATATATAAAATGAAAGTTACCATCTTCAAGTAAATCAGGGTATGGCAGTATCAATTTTCCATAATCTTCTGATTAGGTTTGGTGATTAGGTGATCAGGTTATCCAAGTTAATGCTGGTTAAACAAAAAACTAATGCTGATTAGGTGATCCAAGTGGCTGATGAATCTGATTAGGTTGGTGATCCAAGTGCTGCCAAGATTGACACAAAAGGGTGATGTCTGCGTTATGAGAAAGGGGGTAAGAAAGGGCACAAGGTCCTGGTGTTTTTTCTTCTTGGTGAGAAGAGCTAGCAGAAATAAATTCAATTAAGACTGGACTTTTGTACTGTCAGCCGAGGATGAACTTGTGTAATTAAACGAACAAATGAGGAGATTTACACCACATGAAAAGGTCATGGCAACGTATTCTGCTTCTATCCCCATCTTCACTTCCTCCGTGCGAGACTGTTATCTGCATGTCCAGTTGTTAACCATCTCTCCTGCATCAGTTTTCCTTGGGCCAAGTTTTTAATATTGCTAATTACCCTTCTTTCGTGTTCCTACACCACATGAGCGATATATCCCAACCAGCTTTGCATCCACGCATCGAGTGTTGAGTCTGCGGGCTCGGGATACCCTTCAACATACCAAAACTTTGAACAGGGGCTGCGCACTAGATAGATCGCAATTTCAATACAATTTCATTCAATTTCTATATTCTTGGGTATGTGGGTTAAAATCATGTATCAATCCAGATCCCTAAAATGGGACAGCTCATGATCGTGTTCACACACTTTGATCTTGTATCTTCTCTTGAAATGTGACCTGTTGGGGGCCCATGTTTTTGCCGCTTGAGTCCCATATCTGTTGGTTTCATTCCTTGTTCTTGGTTCAATCCCCATGATGTAGTAGTAGTAGTAGTAGTAGTAGTAGTAAACCCAGTTGTAAATCGCCACAACTGGAGATGGTTCAAACAACTCATTTCGGGAAGGGAATACTTTATGGTGTTTGGTTTAACAGTTTAACAAACTACGTGGGTTGTAGCACTCACAACTGGCGTGCAACCATGTTCACGGATACAATCAGAATTGCATGCCAGTTCATCGATTCTATTGACGGTCAAATAGTTGTATCCACATTCATGCTTGGTGAAATCGCAACTTATGATTGAATATTGAATGCATCTTCGTTAATGGTTGTTGCTTTAATTAATCAACTAAACTTGTTGGTTTCTGCGCAAACGCTCATATTTTCCACATCAAACATGAACCTTTTTTTGATCGTTCCCCCTACAAACCAGGATTCATGGAATCTATGATGAGGTTGCTGTGAGGCCGTCAACAGTTTACCCAGATTGATGGTAATTCATTCATGGTCACTTCTCTGATTGATTGCGAAATCCCACCGTTTTTCGTGTCCCGGAACCGAGTTTTTGGTTGGTTAAATTCCTGTGTGATGATGAAAAAAACTCGTGTGTTCATGATATATGTTTTTTGGATATCAACAAAAATATCAAGTTGAATCCCAAGTGCACATCTTAAATATTTCAACATGTTTCACCATTAAACCATAGATATTTAGAATTTTATAGATTATTTCACCATTAAAATGGCTTCACCATCTTTCACCACCTGATACTTCACCATAGATATGTGAATCCAACTGGTTTCACCATTAAAAAAACATTAAAAAAAACAGTTTCGTTGGTGACCTCCCTGCCTGCACGGCGTCGGCCACCTGCGAGGCGGTGGCGCCACTGAGCGCGATCACCATGGAGCCTGGCGCGACTGCGACGTCGGGGTCACATGGGAAACCACTGTCATAGTAAGCCACAAAAAGATGATATTTATAGTGATTATCGTGATTATCTATAGTAATTATAGGCTTTTACATGCTGTTACTCTATCTTTCGGGGTTTACTCTATGATATTCTACAGGAAGGTGATTTGTTTTTTTATGGTGATTCTATTTTTTTGGTTTGATATCATCTATTCTATAGGGTTTTACTACATCAGTGTAGAAGAAATATCATTCATCTCTAATTATTCTAACACAAGTAGGGTTTTACTCTTCTATCTTTTTTGAGGGTGACTATAGTTATAATAAACACCATTATTAATAACCATTCTAAAACATCATATAGTCGTAAGATTAAGTATAAAAGTACCAATCGAAAAAAAAAAAAAAAAAAAAAAAAAAAAAAAAAAAAAAAAAAAAAAAAAAAAAAAAAAAAAAAATAAAAAAAAAAAAAAAAAAAAAAAAAAAAAAAAAAAAAAAAAAAACAAAAAAAAAAAAAAAAAAAAAAAAAACTAACACAAATGCAAATGAAATTGGATAATGAATAGGAATCATCGCTAGGAATTGAGGAACATGACAGGAACACACACACACATATATATACACATAGAATGTTGAAGAGAATATAGATAAAACATCTTGAAGGCTATGACGAAACATTGGAGATTTCAAAAAGGTGGGATGTATTTGTTGATATTCCTGATCAATGAGTATTGAAGTGGGATCGTTTGAAACATTTTGGGATAGGAGAATGACCAGCAACTATGAATATTTGATCCTGGCTGCAGTCGTGCATGGGCCCTGCTCGTCGTTACAAATGGCTTCATAAGGAGTTGCACATTGGCAACAACAATCTAAGGACTCTATATCATAAGTAGGCGAACGGCTAATGTTGGCAATTACATGGATAATGTTTCAGCAACATCAGGTGGATATCTAGAATGAAGTGAAAACTTGAGACTTGAAATCTATATCTATGTCTATATGTATATATATATATATATATGTCTGTATACATATATATTATATATATATGTCTGTATACATATATATACGTATAGGATGTATGGGTAAACACCATAGTGTTGCGCAAGTTCTCCAAAAGCTGGGATCAACCAATGGCTACACATATCCATGCGCTGTATTGGATGCGAAACGGTATTTGCTACAGGTCAATCCAGGGCCTTTTCAAACACATGTGAGACAGCCATTCAACTAAAGCTGCAGCTCTCTAGACTGCAGGGAGTCTTCGCGCCAACATGATTACATAATATTACATATATGCAAATTTTGCTGCGACCGGTGAACTGTCCCCGCCAGAGTCTGGAGAGCCCCAAGTCACGACTGACCCACCAGCCAGGATCGCAGCAAATGCCTTTTTAGTTGCTTGAACCTGCTGGACACCTTTCAGCTGATCTTGGACTTTAGAGCTGTCACCACCAAAGTCTGGGTGGCCCCAAGTCACGACTGACCCATCAGCCAGGATCGCAGCAAATGCAAACTGTGTTGCTTGAACCTGCTGGACACCCTTCAGCTGATCTTGGACCTCAGAGCTGTCACCACTATAGTGTGGATCGCCCCAAGTCACGACTGACCCATCAGCCAGGATCGCAGCAAATGCATAGAAGGTTGCTTGAACCTGCTGGACACCCTTCAGCTGATCTTGGACTTCAGAGCTGTCACCACCATTCTCTGGATCGCCCCAAGTCACGACTGACCCATCAGCCAGGATCGCAGCAAATGCATAGAAGGTTGCTTGAACCTGCTGGACACCCTTCAGCTGATCTTGGGCTTCAGAGCTGTCACCACCATTCTCTGGTTCGCCCCAAGTCACGACTGACCCATCAGCCAGGATCGCAGCAAATGCATAAAAGGTTGCTTGAACCTGCTGGACACCCTTCAGCTGATCTTTGGCTTCAGAGCTGTCACCGCCAAAGTCTGGCCTGCCCCAAGTCACGACACACCCATCTGCCAGTATCGCAGCAAATGCCTCACTTGTAGCTTGAACCTGCTGGACACCCTTCAGCTGATCTTGGACTTCAGAGCTGTCACCACCAGATGTTGGTTGGCCCCATGTGACAACTTGGTCACCTCCAGGGCAAAACAAGGCAAAAGCTGCTGCTGTTGCCGTCACCTTTGCCTCCAGGACAATAGCCGTCAGGTGGTCTCCATCCTCGAGTCCCGCAGCTTGCAGAGACACTGTAGGATCCAACGCGTGATGGTCTGCAGCCACAAGCCTCAAGAAGCCACGTTGAAAGGATTTCTGTGCCATAACCCTCAAGTCCCCTACTTTGGAGGACTGCCCAATCGAAAACTTCTCACTGCAACCGCTTGGCAACGCTACCGTGACTTGAAACATGGGTCAAGAAACTAACGTACAAACCAGTTTCTCCAGATTGATCTTGAGCCAAACTGCACCACTGAGCATTGGATCCAAAGACCAGCTCGACATTGCATCACAATCGGTGTTGAAGATATCCCGACTATTGCTGGTTGCGATCCCAGTCTTGAAGATTGCAAAGCACGCCTTATTTGGATTGGTATTATTTAAACAGGTATATTGACAACAACAAACCGTCATAAGTGCGCTCAGTTCTAAATTCGATAAATGTTTGTCACAGCTTTTTACATCCATGGGAACCTGTACTGTACAACCATTGTTGGGTCATATATGCCCATATTTAAGGGCAAAATCTCTCAAAAAGAATCAACGACCATGATCGCAAACGGCCAGAAATGGCCAGAGCCGGGTAGATCACCAAACCATGATGCTTGGAGCCCTTGGAGCTGTGCTTCGACAAACAGCTCACAATCTCGGACAGCAACACAAGCCAAAAGCACCAAAGCACCAGACAAGAAAAAGTGCCAAACCCATACATCCCCCAAAAAAAGGATTTGGGCAATGTTTAATAAATAGATAATTATACAGAAATACAGAAACATGGAATAAGTCGGGTTGACATGAGCATGACTCAGGAATGGCCAGATGGAACAGAAATGGCTGGTCGTGTCTAGCTTGGAGGGGTCAATTATCCAGTTTTCTAGGTCAAGAATTTGAGGCGATTCTCCCTCCGCAGGGTCAGACGTACCAAAATCTATGCCTCTTGAAAACGTATAAATACACATGGGCTGCTCATCGGCCGTATTCTTGCCGACCTGGGGGACAGTTCCCAAATGGGTTCTTTGCTTCTGACACTTACCAAGCTAGCAAATCGCAGTCATTCTATCCCGGAGTAGAAACACTTCACCCTGTATCTTCAGGAAAATCCAGGCTAATTCAACCCTCCAGGATATGTTGCTTAAATTTGATCCCATCTAAATTGATTGTGTCCCAACATTGCTTATTTTGCATACTGTTTAAGTATTTTAAGTGCTCAAAATCAGCTCCTAATTACCCCAGAATTGGTTTCGCCCTGAAATTGGATCCCTGCTCCATTCATCCGCGCGCCTGTAATCACGGCCACATAGCTGGCACCATCAGAGGACATAGGACATTCCTTGAGCAGGCACAGGTCACATAGTGCAAAGAGGTGGGAGCGGAAGTGGAAGGGCAAAAGATAGAAGGGTAAAATCCTACTAACCTGCCAATATGAACATTTACATATACCATCATGTACCTATTTGTTTATCTTTTTGCAGTTGCAGTATATTCTGAAAAGAACATCTCTGCTTCTAATCCTACCTGACAATGGAACATCACCCATTTATCGATCATCCCATATCGTTCCATTACAGGTGGGAGCCAACCCCTACAAAGATAGAACAGTAAAAACCGCTATAAATATCTGTATAGACTGTATAGATATGTAGAGATAAAGTACTTTTCTTTTTTGGATATTTTTGGACTACAGACATCATACATGTTTATGATTATTTATAAAAAAACAATCATGTATTTTTTGACTTTAGACATCATACGTATATCATATATCAAGACCACCCTTCGTAGGGATCACCACGCGCCGCCAACGCCCAGTCGCGGAAGCATTCTGCGTGAACATGGCCATGTAGATCATCTCAGTGTCTCGAAATATGGGTGTTGAGTGGCTCAAGATATGGTGTAAGAAAGGGTGTTTTGATTGGTTTTTAATGGTTTTTGAAGGTCTCAAAGTTTCTTTGGTGATGTCACACACACACACATTCATGGATCAAGGATCAAGCACTGGTCAAAGGAAATAGCCCCCTGAGAGGGACAGTCCTCTTGGCTATCCGCGATAGACACAACCTCCATTCAAGAAATATGGATTTCCCCCGCTTCTTGTTGGTTGTTGATGATAAAGTTGATAATGGGTATATATTAATATGTTGGTATACAACCTAGGTAGTGGCATATAAATGATTATATGTGTATATGTATAATTATGTATATGGGTTATTTCCATCCCCCATGATGTGCATGATGGGTTAACAAGCAAGAGTTTCAAATATTGGCTGCTGATCTGTCCCCAGTGTCGCTGAAGTTGCAATGGTATCACGATGGAAACAGCTGGCTCCACCATTGATCATCCCAAACCATATTTAAGGCCATTTAATTAAAATGTGAATGGCTTCGCCAGCACTAGCGTTGATGGGGCTTGGTCATGTGCGCTCCCTCAACATGATCTAGAAACATTCCAGATCTATGTGCGACTGCCGTGCTTGTGGTGTGCTTGTCCGGTATGAGTCAAGATCCTGAACAGTGCCAACAGTCCCGCTTCTTCAGGGCATACCCAACAGACTTGAGGAGTTGAGGCCAAGTGAAGCCAGTCGTTTGTCGGCCACGTAGTGCGACTTGTTTGAACATGATGGTATGATGGTTTAGGCGAGAATGAACATGCAAAGTTATCATTGATTTCTTAGACCCCCAATTTAGGTTTGCACAACCAGCTTGCCGCTGATAAATTATAGTTGTTTGACTGTTTGGTTGTGAAAATACCGCTCGACCCATCTTTACAGGGTACATAAATCACAATTTTCATTGGTTTCCCCAATGTTTGCTTGTTAAATCTCAGACACCCACACTGGGATGCACATCCAATTCTATTGCAACTTCATCTCCATCCCCATATCACTTCCCATATGTCTGTAGTAGTTGCAGCCCTGTTGGTTGTATCCTTCGCCGCTATATAAAAATCCCAGGTGCTTGGTAAAATCCTATAACATATTCCCATGAGACTTTCCTATGTTGGTACAGTTTTCCAACTAAAATCTAAAACAACCATAAACTATGGCACTATCCACCATGTCTTTTGGTGAAACCTACTATGGATGAATAAAAGGACAGTATTGAGCAGCCCCATTTGAAATCATCTGACCAAAATCTGGAGAAATTAGAAGTGTCTAAAAAATTCTCAGCAACCCCCATGTTGAATGTTCCCTGGGGTAAAACTCCTTCTCAAAACGCCAGGCATTACCACCTTCATAGGGACTCAACCCCACCAGGTCGGTGAACCCCCTAATGATCGATGCATTTTCTGAGTCAATTCTTTATCTTTGATGGTAAAAACCCACTATGTTTCATTGTAGACCCAGCATTGCTTCACCTCTGGCTGATACTTCAAGTCTCACTAAATCATCATTTCGGTGGGTTTAAATCACTATAAAGTGACATTAAACACCATAAAGTCCCACAAAAATCCCATGAAGTTATCAATAAATCCCATCAATTCCTGATAAATGTCCATGAATTTCCCATTCAATCCCCGTATAGTTCCTAATAATTAATTCAACATGAAATTCCCATAGAAATCCTATGAATTTCCCATAGAAATCCTATGAATTTCCCAGAAAATCTGCCAAGACACATAGCGTTCCACCTGGCTCTCATCCTGCGGTGGCGACCAGGTCAGGATACCGCCCAGGTCGGTCTCGTCCAGGTCGAAGTCGGGGAAGGAGACGTTGGAGACCTGGGCATAGGAACTTCCGTGGAGAATGTTCGTTTCGAATTCACATCATGGGATGTGAAGTATATATATATATATATTACATATATACATAGTTTTTTATTTGTATAATATATATATTATATATATATATATATATATTATGTGTATATATATATATAATAAAAAATAGTGGATAAACCATGGGGATTATATGGGATTATATGATATTTTCAGGATATGTAAGGAAGGATGTTATTTGGGGATAATGTAGGGTACGTGATCCGTGGTTGCCATGAAGGGAACCCTCGGGAAATGCGGGCATGTGTCCTTTCTGATAAGATTGATGTAAACAACAAACATATGAGGGTCTAACGAAAGTACGGGGAATCCATGGTGATAAACCTAGGGAAAGTGCGGATATGATTGATGTAACCTTCAAAATTAAGTTGGGGTAACCATGGGGAGACCCAAGGACAGGGGTGTAGAACTGAGATAACAACCAACAATTGATATCAGGATTTGATGTATATAATAGAATTGTGAAACAAACAAGAAGACTATGAAGTTAGCTTAGATTAACTTGGATGTTCCAAGCATCATAGATATCATAGCTAGTAATGCCGTCTGTGCTAGTGAACTTTCGTTTCGATCATCCATGAGACTCTCTCCATCCAGCTGAAGATCATGCTGTTTTCACTAGATGGGCATCAGTTGCAAGACCCAGAAAAACCAAACAAAATTGGATATGGGTCATTCTTAAGAGGTATAGGGGTTTCAATATCCTAAGATTAACTATCCATTTTGTTCAATTTTGGATTACCCATGACGTGAGGAAACCCGTGGGTTTTCTATCCATTACCTATTAAATTGTTCAATTTGGGGTGAGTAATGGATAGAAATACTTAGAAACCCATATCATATATATATATATCATAGTTAATGGATAGAAACCCATAGTACCCCCACTTTTCTATCTATTTATATTTAAAAAAGTTCCCAAATATCCCCCACTTTTCAACCTGCCAGGTCGCTGGCGCGAACTTGTCCTCCACGGTCAATGTCACTGGGGTGCTTTGCTCCGTCAAGGTGGAGGTGGTGTAGATGGCCTGTGGCGCCGGCCCCAAAATCCGGTTTTTCTCATCATTATCCCTATGAAAAATGATGACATGGCTTTAATAGATGAACTGTTTTTTCAATTTTCTGACACACCGATTTTTCTCTTTCATACTCTTTCCCTATCTTTGTAAATTGGATTTGTTTGTCGGTGCATTAATATACATTTTGCCTTGCTCCACCCCATTTTTGCTGGTCAGCGTGCAAGTAGCATCACCAGTAAATTGTTTTGGCTACTCTCAGACACCGGGTCAAAGTGGTCAAACAGACAATTTCCTCTGGGAAGGACGTTGCCCGGACACAAGCTACGCTAATTGGTTGGCGGTTTTAACCATCTTGAAAATATGATAGTCAATGGGGTTGGGATTATCCCATATATTATGGAAAAAATGTTTGAAACCACCAGCCAGGCAAATATCCACATTACTTAACTTGTCATTAACTAGTCGTTGTACATCACAATCCCCACCATGGCCCATGTTTTCATATCTCGAGAGTCCGGTTGTGGCATATTTGATAAGGCAAATCAACGTGCATAATGGAGAAATTGCACTGATGAACAAGTGTTCAAACACATAAATTGCCCGTTTCCAACCAGCCACTAATATCCACATATTAGTTTAGTTATATACACTTCTACATCTATATGTGCAATTATGAACATATATTAAATGTCTGTATAATTTATAATGTCTATATGTACTAAAATCACCTAAAAATCTACCTGTCTTCATTCACCACATCTTCCCATGCCCAGGTGCCAACAACGGCATGGTCGGCGTCTCCGGCGGCAGATCCTCCAAGTTGACGCCCTTGGGCAGTTCGCTGATCAGCGACCGAGCTCCGCCGTCCCACTGGGTTAGGTACAAACGATAGGTGTAGACCTGGGCAACGCACCCGTTGCGATGGATGGGGCTGGGATAGCGATGGGGCTGGGATAGCGATGGGGCTGGGATATGGCAATGTATATGGCTACAATGGCTACAAAGTGATCATATCACCGGATATGACTTGTGAACTTGTGAACAGTTTTTTATTTTGTCCTGGTGGCTTCAATCTTGTGAATCTAATGCTTTGTGGGAAGGGCTCTTCACTGCCCATCCCTCAGTTTTCGACACCTTGGGATTTCGAAGGGATCACTTGGGTTCTAGAAACAGGGTACCTCTCAATCCCGTGGATGATCATTTTTTACCATTGAAATCATCACAATAATGTGAGGCTACATTAGTTACATCCCACAAAAAATATTTCCACAAAAGATCATTGTGGTTACAGTAAATCCCTATGTCCCAAAATATCCCTATTGAAATGGTCATTTGGAGGGTGTATATACCACATTATCATCCCAATATCGCCATTGGTCCGACAGTGAAATCCCCATGATTCATGATTAGACCATGTTAAACCATGTTACCCTTTGGTAAACTAACAGAACTATGGAAAATCACATGTTTTTAATGGGTAAATCACAAATGGCCATTTTCAACCATGCTAAACCATGTTAAGTTCAGCCAGCCAGCCCACATCACCCCAGGCACCCGTTGCATCAAGGGGGGATGTGCCCAGTGAATTCGTCCTCCGAGCTCCTCATCGTCCAAGTCCTGGTCCGTGAACCTGCCATGGCGTGATCTGAACATCCTGGAAGTTGACAGTTTCAAACGTGTTTCAAATCATCCAACCTAAATGTAATTATGTATCACTGACATATATGTATATATATAATTACATATATATATATATATATATATATATGTGGTTTCGATGTGTTTATGTACATAACATCTTTTTGAAGGGGGTATTACATGGGAATATTGAATAATTTATCCAGTCTCTAAGACCATCTGCTAACTTTCCGGATCAAAACAGTTTGTGTTTGTGCTTTTTGGGATGGGCGGCGTGCCAGGCGGGAGACAAGAGAAGTGTGGAACATGATCAGGATCAAGATCCAATAGATCCTGTTTGGATGCACCATCATCATCATCATCATCATCATCAAATTCTAAGGGCAAATCTACTGGCATCCATTGCTTGACTCCCAGAATGAAGGGTTGGTTTCCTGCAAATGTTCCCTTTGTCCACTTCCGGGACATCAGTATCACCCGGCGCCTGATGTCCGAAACACTGGCCACCATATCCTGAGGCTCGGCTGTGCCGAGTCATGAAGGGGGGAAGTTCATCGACAATAATCAACATATATCAGCATTAAATATGTATAATAAATAATAACTATGTGCTGAAAACGCTACATCTTGAGATGACAAGTAGTTTGAAGCAAATATCACATGGCTGTGATGAGTGATCCCATTTGCTTGTTTTGCCTCTGGGATTCACCACTACTACGGTCCCGCATGAAAGGAAACTTAAGGTTAGCACCCCAATATTCGGCGGCTATTGTTGTTCTTGTCATGTTTGATATGTTCATTATTTTCACTGTTCTCATTAATAACATGTTGTCTCGTATTGAACAAATGTTAGTATTATTAGTGCTTGTTTATCAGTAGCAGTAGCAGTAGCAGCAGCAGCAGCAGTGGTAGGAGTAGTAGTGCTGCTACTACTAGTAGTAGTAGTAGTAGTAGTTGTTGTTGTTGTTGTAGCAGTTGTAGTTGTAGTTGTAGTTGTAGT
>Ga0126342_10010266_pt1 | contig 16749 bp, 13 predicted proteins | sample Cyp1metagenome_FD_92528 | JGI IMG/M metagenome (GOLD analysis project Ga0126342, IMG submission 92528) | Coral microbial communities from Lord Howe Island, Old Settlement Bay, Australia - Cyphastrea 1 metagenome | ecosystem: Host-associated > Invertebrates > Cnidaria > Coral ... | reverse complement strand
GTGCACGCCGTTGTGGCGCGAAGCACGTTTGCAAGTGAAAAACCTAAAAACACCTGACTTTCGGAGCACTTTTGAAGTTGAGATGTCGAAAAAGTGCACGCCGTTGTGGCGCGAAGCACATTTCGAAGTCAACATGTACAAGACACATCAGGTTCGGAGCACTTTTTGAAGTTGAGATTTCGAAAAAGTGCACGCCGTTGCGGCGCGAAGCACATTTCGAAGTCAAAAGTGTAAAAAAAAGACGTTTTCGGAGCACTTTTTGACGTTCAGATGTCGTTTTGCGTGGCTGGCGCGCGGGATTCTGCACGTTGCCAAAAGTGAGCAAAACGTGAGGGTTTTGTCGCATTTTCAAATGCAACCACCACTACACTACACTACAACTACAACTACACCTACACTGCATTCCACTGCACTACACTACATTACACTACACTCCACTACACTTCACTACAACTACAACTATAACTACACTACACTACATTCCACTACACTACACTACACTACATTGCATTTCACTACACTTCACTACACTCCACTCCACTACATTACACTACATTACACTACACTAAATTACACTACATTCCACTACACTACACTAGACTAACTACAACTACAACTAGAACTGCAACTGCACTACATTACACTACACTACACTACACCCACAGCTACAACTACACCTACAACTGCAACTGCAACTACAGTACACTAATTACACTACGCTAAATACATTACACTACGCTACACTACATTACATAAGGACTACACTACACTACACTAATTGCATTACACTACACTACACTCCACTACACCAGACTACACCACACCACACTACACTACACTCAACTACGCTACACTACACTACCGTACATTACATTACACTACCTTACATTACATTACATTACATTACATTACACTACACTCATTTCACCACCACAAATGCAACTGCAACGACACTACACTAATTACACTACGCCACAACTACAACTCCACTACACTACAACTACAGCTGCACTACACCACACTACATCCAGCAGTTGTGGGTGAGGTGACCGACCAGATCCGACCAGGTGACCACTGACTGCAACCATTGCAGCCACTCCAAGAAACACAGCTCCAACCACCTTTCGGTCCATGAGTGGATTCGCCCTGCCCGTGATTCACAACAACCAATCTCTGCTATAGGTTTCCTATTTTTGAAACTTCCGCCACCGCCTTGTGCGATACTACTGGTATGGTCCTGTTACCCTCCAACAATCTAACGCAGAAACTGGGCCATTTTTACTTGATCTACCTTTTGTTGAAAATGGTGATTTTCAACAGGTATGTTAAATTACGAGAGAAAATCCCAGCAAAAAACTCATGTGTTAACAAGATAGCAGCCAGGGGTTGTAATTGGTTCCATTTACGGGCACGGGTTGATCCAGTGATGAATGCCTGACACCAGTTCTCAATGAGGCCAGCTGCCGGATTCGGAGACGTCAGCTCAACCCCACACTTAAACAACATCCTCCGGGAAGAGCGTATCGCCTTGGTTGAAATCTCCAAGGAGAAAGCAGGGATCATCACCCATACAGTTGACGTGCAGCCAATGGGCAATAGCTTCGCAATCAGCGCGCACCGTCTGAGGGTGGCAATATATGGACAAGATCCAAAATTGATCAGTTCTCGTTTGTACCTGGGCTGCTATTGCTTTGCCTGGAAGAATTTCCTTTTCTTGCAGCAGTCGGAAGGTACAGGGTATGATGATGGCGACTCCTCCTGACAACCCTCTGCGATCAGTCTCATTAGCTGGCAAGTGTGCAACAGTGAAGCCAGGATAGGTTTGCAGGAAATTAGTAGCTGTACTAGCAGTCCATCTGGTTTCCTGCAGGCACACCATCCCTTTGCGGGCCTCCGGAGAAGTCTCCTGATGTCTGTCTCCTGCGCTCTGGCAGCCTTTCACTCGATGTGAGAGCCATCATCGCACTCCTGCGATCCCTTTTTTTCTGGAAATCATTGGAAATATACAACTTTGTATACCGACCCTCACACACCGAAAGATGGTCAAGTACTAAGATTATGGGGTAAAACACCCGTTTTTATGAGTACTTGGAGGGTCTAGGTGTGTGCATATACATATACATATATATATATATATATATACTGGATATTAATCTAATAAACTTATACTATCCAAGTTTGAATAATGGCACATATGGACGTTTCCTAAAAAACGGGTACCCCAAAATTACTTTACTTCGAGTTATCCCCACCATGACATCTATACGTTTTGTTACTGGCAAATCTTCTGGCATTCTATCTGACATATCTTCTGGCATTTTATCTGGCATTTTATCTGGCATTCTATCTGGCATATCTTCTGGCATATCTTCTGGCACTCTATCTGGCATATCTTCTGGCATATCTTCTGACATTCTATCTGGCAAATCTTCTGGCATATGTTCTGGCAAACATTCTGGCACTTATCTGGCATACCTTCTGGCATTCTATCTGACATTCTATCTGGCATACCTTCTGGCATTCTATCTGACATTCTATCTGGCATACCTTTTGGCATTCTATCTGGCATATCATCTGGCATTTTATCTGGCAAATCTTCTGGCGTTCTATCTGGCAAATCTATATGACCAACATAGTTATTGAAAATGGCCATAGTCAGTTCGTTGATTTACCTATTAAAAGCATGGTGATGTTCCATAATTATGAGTTATGTTAGTTAAGTGGTGGCTTCAACTCCTCTGAAAAACATGACTTCGTCAGTTGGGATGATTATTCCCAATATATGGAAAAACAAAAAATGTTCCAAACCACCAACCAGATATGAATTGGAAAAAAACATGATATGTTCATAAATCACATCAAATCATCTTTTACAATCATAAACTCACCCAGTTCATCATGTCAATCTTTGGTAGTCAGCAGAAACAAAAACATGTTGGTTATAGTTATTTTATGTTATTTTCAATTTAAGGAACATGGTTATATATATATAGTTTCTGAAAGATTGTTTATAGTTTCTGTATATATATATATATATATATTGGTTTGGTTATGTAAAGAAAAAACACTACAGGATTAGTTTCTACCCATCCAGCCGCATCGCGGTTCGCCCCGAGGCACTTCTCTCACACTTCCAGGACGATACCGGAAGTCTGTGGGTTGCAGGCGGCCGCGATCTGCCTGGAATTCGCGGTCACGGTGAGGCCCCGGACCGGAAAACCATGGGAAAAACCGGTGATTTAACGAAGAACAATACAAAATTCATGGGACTGATATGGATATCATGGAAATATGTACACACACACATATGTATATATATAGCTGATCTGCGAGAGCTAAGTTGGTTTATTTCTAGGTGCATTAACTATGGTTCATGATATACATACATATATGCATATGTATCGAGCTAGAAATTGGCTTTATAAGTCAACAAACATACAACAAACATATTTGAGAGGCCTCACCATCTAACAGTCAAACACCCATCATACTACTGGGGTTGTATAAATGATGATTAACTAAGATTGAACCATCTTAAAAATAGGGGATTTAATTGATTTAACCATGAAAAATGATGGACGAGGTATATTCAAGCATCAAAGGAGAAGATCCAAACTTAACAACAATCCAGAACTGAAATACATAAGCAGCTGATCTTTGATAGCTAAGTTATGCTAAGTTGGCGCAAATAACTTGCTTAACTAGGGCCAACTAGGGTTTCCAGGGGATATTAAGTATCGTTAACTCAGTTGTACTCAGTTTAGAAACCAACTTATACCTGGCGTACGCAGCAGCGTTTTGGGAATTTCCGGATTCACAACGACCATCCCCCGGGGACATCTGCGGGACGAAGCAGGGGATTTCAGTGGCAACAATCCATGCCCTACTTGGTGGCGAACCACCCACGAATCGTAAGTGGGTTATAACCCCAATTATAAATGGGATAAGTAGGGTTAATCCACTTATAACTAGGGTTATAACCCACTTACTAAGTGGGATGAGCCACCAAGTATGGATAGATTACCACTGTCTGAGAAAGTACAAACACTTCCTTAGAAGCTACGGCTGGATATCATACCCCAAATGTTCTTCAAGTTGTTCTTAGGAAGTGATCCATTCCCACTGTCGTTACCGTACGGCCACCCTCTGGTAGATGTTTACATAACTATGGAACATCACCATGCTATTAATAGGTAAATCAACGAACTGTCTATGGCCATGTTCAATAGCTACGTTAGTCATTACCAGAGGGTAAACCTCCATTTTCCTATGGTTTTCCTATGGTTTTCCTATGGTTTACCAGAGGCTAACCCCCAAAACATAGCCCAGTCCCACTTCACCGAGGTGATTTGGGCCATCATCACCGAGCCGCGGAGCGGTCTCTATTTGTAGCTTAGGTAAGTGGGACTGGACTATGATGACTAGGGGGTTAGCCTCTGGTAATGACTAACCATAGGAAAACCATAGGAAAACCATAGAAAAACCATAGCAAAATGGAGGTTTATCCTCTGGTAATGACTAACGTAGCTATTGAACATGGCCATAGACAGTTCGTTAAGTTCGTGATTTTCCCATTAATAGCATGGTGATTTTCCATAGTTATGTGGCAGTTTACTAGAAGGAATATAACTGGTTGGTGGTATACCTACCCCTCTGAAAAATGATGGAGTGAGTAACAGCTGGGATGATGACATTCCGTTCCCAACTGAATGGAAATTCAAAAACAAAAATCCAAACCACCAACCAGGTATTGTGGTACTCACATATCTATGACAATCTGATACTCAATGTTTTTTGGTACTCAATATTTATGCATCACCTTCAAGATCCTACTTCAACAAAGACCACATCAGTCAGAGGTGTTCGATATTGACACATAGAAAACTGGACTCCCTTGCAGTATAAATTATTATAAATGGATCTAAATGGTCTTATCATTACATAAGAATAGGGTTATTTCACTGACTTATAACTGGCACATTGTGGGCCAGTTAACTATATCAACACTAACCTTGAACATCTCACATACCCAGACCGCCCAAATACCCCCAAAAAGATAGTAATTCCAGTTAAGGCCGGAAATACCAGTTAAAATGATTAAACATGGCCATAACCAAGTACAAAAATAACAGGGAATCCTTCAGAGTCTAGCTACTTCAGCATGTCAAATCTCTCTGAGGACCTCACGAGATCTTGAAGAATCGCATTGATTTTGCTCACGGCTGACACCACCTGACCTTGGCGCGTCGACCTTAACATATTTCGCCACAAGAAAGAACATTACCAAAAACATCAAAGCGAGTTTGGTTGAACAAAAGGAAGAAAGGATGAAAAAGGGGATGGACAAAGCTACCTCCCGGCAATTTGGATGGTTCATAGACATGTATAGACTGTATAGACTATAGATATGACATTTACTCTTCAGTCATCAAAGGTGGCTAGAAAATCCCTGAATTTATGGATGATTTCCCAGCTGCTCATGTTTGATGACAGGAGGTAGAAATGTGAGGATTTTTTCCCCAAATTGCCTGGAACTTTTGGGATTGATCCCCAGTAAACAAGTGGAAACACAAGCCTAGACCATCCAAATACCACCCAACAAATGGAAAAAAACACATAAACGTACTAAGATTCTGGAGATTCCTGAAGTAAAACGCAATTTTTGAAGGATACAAACGGATGTTACAGGCAGATAGTCTATTTGTTAACAATGCCTTGGGCAATTTGTTACACTTCGCACCAGCAGGATGTGACATGATAGGGGAGGTTTCCGCGTTGTGGCTCAGGACACATGGATGCGGTCTGAAAATAGGATACCTAAAATCTCAGGCTTGATCATAATTTCCCTAATATCTAAATGGCCCAAATGGAGGATATACCACATTTTGAAGACACACCCACATGGAAAGACACAATAAACCTTGGGGATATCTTGAGAAGTGACCAGCAATCTTTGGGAAAATCGCTGTTCGAATCGCTGTTTCGAGGTGCCGAAACCTGTCTGAAAAAAACCCTGCCGGTTGACATTGGTTCCTGTACCGTATTATAATGACATAAAATAGTTCCCATTGAATCAGCCAGAACTTTACATCATCTTTCACAATCAAACAAACATTATCTAAGGATGATATCCCCAACATGTTCTTTGTAGTCAAAATGTTGAAACACTGTTATATTTTATCATAACCAAATATATACAAGGTGGCTCTCCGCGTGAAACGTTTGTTAGTTTAGATTCACCCCGTTCCACCATGGATATGCTATAAACATCCATAAACCCGAGATTCAGGGCTCGGGAACCACCTTGAAGGTTCCTCATTGTTTGTTGTACCCTCTGGCAATTTACTAAAACAAACTGGAAAATCACCATTTATAGTGATTTTTCCCATTAATAGCATGGTGATGTTCCATAATTATGTGGCTGTTTACCAGAGGGTATATAACTGGTTGGTGGTATACCTACCCCTCTGAAAAATGATGGAGTGAGTAACAGTTGGGATGATGACATTCCATTCCCAACTGAATGGAAAGTCATAAACAAGAATCCAAACCACCAACCAGTTATTGTGGTACTCACATATCTATGACAATCTGATACTCAATGTTTTTTGGTACTCAGCATTTATGCATCACCTTCAAGATCCTACTTCAACAAAGACCACATCAGTCAGAGGTGTTCGATATTGACACATAGAAAACTGGACATATTGAATCATATTGATATATGCATATATTGTGTTCAATAGAATTCACCTACTTCAACCGACTAAACGCTCCTTAGCGTGTTCCAGTTCCGGTCGCCATGCGTCGCCAAGACGCCACCAGTTCCTGTGACACCGATGGGCTGATCGTTCATGCCTAAGTAGCGGCGTTTGAACGGAGCCGATGATGTGCATCGACCCAGATGGAACTACTAATTAAAAAAACACACTTTTGGGTGAAAACTATGTTTAGTCCAGCCATAGTTTCCAAAACATAGTTTACAATGACCTATTCATTGTACCTACACCCTCCGTTTGTGCAATTAAAATGGTGTTTTACGCCAAATTCTTAGTATCTTTACCATTTTTTGTTGGTATTTGGAGGGTCTGGGGAGATGTGTTAAACGACCAATTGGGGGGATGGTAAGTTCCCAAAAACTCTCAGCAAAAGATGTTGAAACCACCAAACACGAAACTTTGACCCCCATCTTCCGCTAAACAATGAATTTGCATCTCATGTTAGAAACATTATTTGATACGTTTACATACCATTTTTTGCGGGTATTTTCCTGTCAGAGACACTGTTCTTAAGTGGCAACCAATGATGATTAGGATGATGATGATGATGATCATCATCATCATCAGTTTGAGGAAAAAAACATTAGTAAACAAAAACAAAAAAAACAGCACCTGCAAAAATCTCACACAAAACATTTTCAGCAAATCCAGGCTATTCATTTTTTTCCAAGCGGCCAATGATACTCTCCTTGGCCACACTGACCTCCGCACCTGATAGCTCGATGACCTGTGAGATGGACGCGTGAAAACTGAACACCGCACCGTTCCGCCCCAACTGGTCCATGTGAAAGACCCGTTGGAGTGTCAATCATTATATGGTTAACCAAGAACGTGTGGTCAACAACCCAGAACTGCAAAGCGCTCTTTTCCTCGGTTCTAGAGCCAAAAACCCGGATCAACAGATTGTTCGACCGGGACCCTGCTGGATGCTGGACGGCTTATGGAAAGGAATGCTGGACGGCTTACGGAAAGGAAACTATCAGTGTGGCATGCATTACCAAATTCATACCTCGGCCTTGTAGAATTGGTGACAGATACTGATACTCCAAGTGGTAGGTCTTCCGAACAATGCATTCTTCTGTCAAATGACTTAAATTCTTTAAATACCATGTAAAGATCTAAATACGATGTAACCATTAATCATTGTATACTCATGGGATTGGTTTCAGGGAAAATCGACAGGAAAACCACATATTTGCTGGGGGAAAAATTGTTTCCTGTGGGTTTTCCCTTAAACCGAGCCATTGAGTATATGGTTAAATGACTTAAATTTGATGTAAATCTGATGTAACCCTTCCATTCTCAAGTTTGGTTAGTTGAATACATGATATGGTCAAATATGCTAATATAATTCAATTTACTTGTTTAAAACATGGCAACTTTCCAATTCCACAATTATGGTTGAATAACTTACAAATGATGTAAACATGTAAATATGATGCAACCATTCCATTCTCACGCATGACTAAACAATGAAAATATGTGTCATTATGATGTAAATATGATGTACAGCACATATGTGAAACCATTCCTTTTTGAGGATAAACATCTGATGGGTTTCTGCAACAATTTCAGGTACTTAATGTATTTACCACAGATTTCTCAGATATTCTCACTTCTGGGCCAAGAAACTTGGGAACTAGATAAACGTTGCCTTCAAAAACAATGACCATGTCGCCATGTCCATTCCAAATGTTGATTAAGTGATTCTTGATGATTCTTGGCCATAACCAGTTATCTCAAATTTTTGATTGCCTGTAATGTGGCTAAAACAATGATAAACCATTTGGAAATTGTTTATACCACCTATTTTTGGTTTATGGCATTGTTTTACCCACATTACATAAAACAGGGCTACGTGTTGTTGCCACCACTCCAGATACAAGGAGGGACACAAAGGTAGAGAGAAACAGGTCACCCAGTTTCACCACCTTGCAGCTACTGTGGCATGTTGCGACCAAACCTTCTTAGCACTGCCATTTTTCAAATTTGCCAACGTTCAGAACCTTACTGGTGCTTAGTAGGGAATGGATGGGAATGGGGGAATGGGGGAATGGGGGAATGGGATGATTATTGATAGTTATTGCGGATCATTACCTCATTCCCTGCTAAACACCAGTTCATCATATTTCATCTATAAACATACCAGATAGTGCCGGGCACACGCCGGGGCGGAAGTTTCGAAAATATGACATGACTATAGGAACCAGTTTGCTTATAGGAATTGTTGGTGAGTTGGAAAGAAGTGAGCTAAAATGAAATGATATGCAAAAAATGAAAACACATGCAATAAGTGACTGAAAGAATGAATGACTGAAAAACACATGAATGAATGCATGCATGAATGAATGAGTGAATGACCGAAATGAAACGAAACGAAGCGCAATGAAATCAAATGAATAAAAAAACGTTAAAAGGATGGATTGAATGGAATGAATGAAAGAATGAAATGAATGAAATGAATGAATGTGAAATGAAATGAAATGAAATGAAATGAAATGAATGAAATGAAATGAAATGAAATGAAAATGAAACGAATGAATGAAGGTAATGAAACGACATGAAAATGACATGAAATGAAATGAAGTGAGTGAAATGCAGTGAATGACTGGAATGAATGGAATGAATGAACGAATGGAAGGAACGAATGAATGCATGCATGCATGAATGAACGAATGAATGAATGATTGAATGGATGAATGAATGAATGAGTGAATGAACGAAATGAAACGAGACGAAACGCAATGAAATGACATGAATAAAATGCATTAAATGAATGGAAAAATGGAATGAATGAAAAAAATGTAATTAATGAAATGAGCGTTATGAAATGCAAATGAAATGAATGAAATGAAATGGAATGAAATGAAACGAATGAATGAAGGAAATGAATCGAAATGAGAATGACATGAAATGAATGAAATGCTTTAAACGACTGGAGTGAATGGAATGAATGTACGGATGGAAGGAATGATTGATTTAATAAATGCATGCATGCATGCATGCATGAATGAATGAATGAATCATTGAATCAATGAGATGACTGAGATGACTAGAAATGAAATGAAATTTAAACGAAATGAAATTGAAATGATTTGAAATGAAAACGAACATGACATGAACGAATCAGTTAAATGACAACTTGATCTTCCAACATTGGTCTGAGACCGTCAGTTTTCGATTTTTACGTGAAATCGAGCTCTCGCTACAGTCTCGCGTGCACCTTTTGCCAACCTCATCTTCCCAAAAAATGTCCGATCATGTTTTTCTTTTGCGGTTTTGGCGTGACATCGTGATCTTTTGACAGTCCTGTGCTCTGTCAACAACTTTTGCCAATCGAGGTCCGCACCCGCGGAAGCAGAGACCCTCCTTCGGCGACCACGGAAGCCACTTTACCCGAAAAAAACACAGGCCTTCGCGCCCGAGAGTCTTTTCAAGCCTGAGTTCACGCTTTCCCGACCTGTTACACTTCCCAAAACTTGATGTTGATGATGATGATGATGGTGATGATGATGATGATGATGAAATTAGTATGATGATGATGGTGATTTTGATGATGATGAGATTGGTGATGATGATGATGATGATGATGATGACTGTGATGGTAGTTGTGATGATGGTAGTAAATATGATGATGAAGATGAGGATGATGATGAGATTGATGATGATGATGGTGATGATGATGATGATGAAATTGGTATGATGATGATGATGATGATGATGGTGATTTTGATGCTGATGAGATTGGTGATGATGATCATGGTGGTCGTGATGGTAGTTATGGTGATGGTAGTAATTATGGTGATGAAGATGAGGATGAGGATGAGATTGGTGACGATGATGATGATGGTGGTGATGATGAGGATAATGATGATGTGGTCGACATGATGATGTGGTCGACATGATCATGTGGTCGACATGATGATGTGGTCGACATGATCATGTGGTCGACATGAAGATGTGGTCGACATGATGATGTGGTCGACATGATGATGTGGTCGACATGATGATGTGGTTGACATGATGATGTTGTTGAAATGATGATGTGGTTTACATGATGATGTGGTTGACATGATGATGTGGTTGACATGATGATGTGGTTGGCATGATGATGTGCTTGACATGATGATGTGGTTGACATGATGATGTGCCAAAATCCGCAATGCCAGATTGTCAACAGTGGCCCTTCCGGTCCAATTTCCTCTGGATCAGAACCCTGTGTCGCTTCAGTAATTGTTGGCGCCGTCTCTGGTTCAGACTCAGGTTGAGGTCCATCTTGTCGGTTCCACCGATTGGAGGAGGAAGACGCCGACGAAAACGACGACAAAGATGCCATGCTGTCCGCCATGCTGTCTGACAGGGAAAAGGGATGGAAGGCGTGACCCGTGGCTGGCCAAAATTGATCCAAAAATCTGTTGACAGCAGTCACAAATGTCACTGAGACAACGAGGTTCTGATTCTGATCTGATATTATTGTATTCTGACATTATGACATTATGACACTGATATTAAAGTTCGAATTTTGACATTAGGATATTATATATGACTGTGACTGATATTTCAAATCTGGCATCATGAAGCTCAGTGAATATGATGTGGTTGACATGATGGTGAGACAGCTAGCCATGACAATCGTCCGTAACTCGGAAGTGTCCTAACTAAACTTCCTTTGAAATCACCATGATTACAATTTAATAATCCATTATATGCCAATATCCTTGTAACATCGTACTAGCGTATTTAGCAGACTGTGAATGACCAGAGACTAATATCCAGGTATAGATTCATAGATGATCATCAGTTATTAAAAACATATCCCATTATACCAGAGGCTAAAAATCATATGTCCATAACATTTACTTATCATTGGTTATTATAATGATATATCATAATCGATTACCAGACGCTAAACATCTAAAAAAAACGTATATTTCCATATATTCCGAAATATTTCCCGTATATTTCCTGGTTGGTGGTATACCTACCCATTTGAAAAATATGAGTTCGTCAGTTGGGATGATTATTCCCAACTGAAAGGGGAAAAAAAAAGTCCAAACCACCAACCAGTTTCTATATCTTTCCATATATGTCCATATCTTTTCATATAATTATTTCCATATCTTTCCATATATTAACCCCATGACCAACGAGTCACTTGCATTTTTTTCCACGGCACCTCTTTGATCTGCGATCCTTTGGTGCCGATCACTGCGGGAGCCGCACTGCTCGGCACCTGGGCGACGAAACCTTTTTCATGTGTCGGATGGAGCTGCTATATATGGAAACATGGATCCCATCTATATACCCCATTCATGTTAGCATATATACCAGCACCATGGATTCTATGGGGTTTGTTGATGAATGTTGCATATCTATCTGGATGTTCAAAAGGAGCTACAGATCAATTACAGACTCAGTATGTTGATGAATGTTGCATACAATGTGGTGCCCCCGTTCGATAGCTAAGTTGGTTTAACTCTAATATACTCTAAAAACTAGGACTTATGGTAGATATTGAATCTATAGTTAATGGGATTATAAACCAACTGATAACTGGGGGGCACCACCTTGTATCTATCTGGATGTTCAAGGTCTTGACAAGAATTAGTTGCATCATAAGCCTCCTAGAGGCTTTAATAGGCAACCTCCAGCGTTGATAGAAGGCTAGACCAAATATGCACGAGTTTTTGGTAAAGAGTACCAAGGCAAAAAACGTTACCCTCCTGTAGAAATGAGTCATCCGCCTGATTTTTTCTGGGTGATATCCAAGATATGACATGCTCCGCATCTCAGGGACAGCAACATATTGAGGGCGGCAACCCACCCCAGAGAAAACAGGGGATGATCACCACCACCCAAACAACAGAGGATGATCACCTCCGCGTAAGTCATCCAACTCTTGGCCAACTCATCAGTAAATCCACTGCCAAGGTGAGAGACTTTCTGAATGACAAAGCGGGGTGCAGTCCCGCGTCCTGCAGAGTGATATGGTCCTGTGCAATGGGTAGCATGGCCTCCCCATGCACCCAATTTCATTGTTATCGCCCGCATAATTGATGACCTCGAAATTCTGAGCAAAGCTCAGTAGAAAAATGAAGGCTGGTTGGTGGTATACCTACCCCTCTTAAAAATATGAGTCAGTTGGGATGATGAAATTCCCAATCTATGAAAAAATAAAAATGTTCCAAACCACCATCCAGTTACTATAAGCAACAACCACAGGTCAACAGAACAGTTGGACACCTGGTTGTTTAGGTCAGGTCAAATGATACCTCTCATTTCTTGCCTTATCAAATAACCTGGTAATGCCCGAAGTGATATGGCAGGCTTCACGCATTAGGACACCTGCAACAAGCCTTGAATAAGGGGTAACAACTCTCAAACAGGATTTGTTCAAAATTGTGACCAATCCGAATCCGAATCTGTTGAAACCTTTTGGAAGGTGCCTTGAATAATGTTACTTTCATCTGGTTGGTGGTTTTAACCATCTTGAAAAATGATGGAGTTCATCAATGGGTTTCGGATGACATCCCATCTATGGAAAATAAAATTCGTAAAATTCATGTTCCAAAGCACCAACCACTCATTTATGGCCTTTGGCCATGTGAAGGATTATTTCAGGATACAGTCATCTCTGGCTAAATTCCCAAACAATCATTCGTTTCGCCGAGAAATGAATCCCATCCCAACATGAAAAGCACCCCAAAATACGTCCCAAAAAGGTGATCGCATCCCGAACTTGACATGGTTTTGTTTTTTTTGATTCCGAATTTCGTAAGTGGACATAGAGGGTGGTCTGACTTCGTAAGTGGTTTTGCCCGCGGGTTATTCCATTTATTGGTGAACATGAATTAAGTCAATGGTTCCGTTTACCAGTTACAGTGATGGCCCTCTTATCATATTATGCCAGTTACCCTCCAGTAAATTAACATAGACCCTGGCAGATAGGGGTTGGAAGACAGGTTTCCATTAAAAACTGGTGATTTTCAGGGTCAGCAGGTTAATTTACCAGAGGGTACAAGTTAGTGAAATCACCCCTTGATGGTTCAGAAAAGCCCTTCAGAAATCACCATTTATCAGTCCTATAACTCGGGCCTTTTTTTAGATCTCTGGGATGATCCTGGAGAGAAATTTGAAAACTCATCGACTCAAGAAGTGGCCAGATGAAAACTGAGGCCCTCTACGATGATAACAAAGACGCCTGGCTCCTGTGAACCGCTTGAAAGCCATGGAAAACTGCTCTGGAAATCGGACAAATTGCCGAGCATCCCCATGGATTCTCATGGTGAAAATATGCTAAAATAAGAAATCTGGTTGGTGGTTTCAACCCTTCTGAAAAATACTAGTCAGTTGGGATTATTCTTCCCAATATATGGAAAAATAAAAAATGTTCCAAACCACCAATCAGAAATCGATGGGTATAGTCCGTACCGTACCCCATTTTCAGACACAGCCACATGTAAGAATCAGGCGTTCTCCCAATTACTTTCATCTGGGTAGGAAAATTTTGGACTAGATTGATGCGTCTGGTGGATATGAATGGATCCCCAATGTATATGTGTTTTGCTGAAGTTTCAGAAATCAACCATCTGGGTGATATTTTAGTGTCCCAAATTTTGGGCAAAGGTTTCTGGGTGTGATTAATATCAGGGGGAAGGGTTACTTTATTTTTCTAAATGCAAAACTCTGTGTGTGTGTTACTTCTATCCTCAAACTCCAATGTTTCCAGTCAACATGGTGTTTTGCTTTGTTTCATCTGTTTCATCTTTGTTCCACCGTTGTATGCTATATTTCTCTCCATCCCCTGTCAGGGAGTGTTTCTCAACACAGAAGGGGTGGGAGCAATAGCTCAAAAGCTCTGCCTTTCCTCCTAAAGATGATCCATTGTTGACAATAACTTTTGGATTCCCAAATCTTCAGACCCCCAAAAAGAATAGCTGTTGGTTTTCCACTTGTTTGAGTTAGTTCATGTTAGTTCTGCATCCAACATTTACTTTGCTTACCTTGTTGCGTGATTCTAGTTCCCCCCATTGCCCTATCCGCCCCTACCGTCCTGGTCCACTACATCTTGCAACACTCGAAGCTTGTCCACGATACGGCGACATGCAGCCTGACAAAAAAGGCAGCAACATCTGGCTGACACATAAACATATGAAGAAAATCAGAATAAGATTAATGTCATGATTCTCATGATGATAAATGATACTAGTAATATCTAGTAATAGTATTGCAAATAAGAATTCACCAACCTGGCTTCCTAAAAAAACGGATATGGAGACTGGACTCTGCCAAGCACAAGTTCAGAGGGATTCCCTGTTCATGGATGATCATCCCATTCATTTGGCTGAGTTAGTATTAGATCTGTGAATATTTAGCATGAGATCATCCAACATGTATAGCTTGTTAAATCATGTTAAATCATGTTACTTCATGTAAATTTTGGCTGAAATCTAACATCATTTAACAACAGAATCCGATCCAAGATTTACTTCCCTTCCCCACCGCGAACCTCCTTTTGCTCCACATTGCCGCTAATGGTCAGGATCTTGTCGCTTAACCTGCGGATTGACCCAGCAAAATTAGACAGTTTGACCAGCAAAAAAAGGTTGCTGGTCTATGTTTTACGTGTTATTGTATACTGTAACATGTCGTTGACATGTACTTACTTTTGACCATGTTACATGTTACATGTTAAAACAGTTTCTTGCTTGCGCTTCAATGACATGTTACTATACTTTCACATGGAGCATTGAAGCCTTCTGAAGCCATCATTCGTTGTGATTCACATCATTGGGGGATGATGGCACTAGAGTTTTTGGGTCGGAAGTTTACCAGTGATTTCTACTTGGTGGCTCATGGTGGCTCATCCCACAAAGGTGCTCGCGGCTAGGAGCTGGAGGAAATGATGGTGCTGGTGTCTCCAACGTCTTGGACTGGTCATTGATCTGAGACAGGGTTAGTTCACCCCAGTTATTTTAGTGGATTTACCTTACCTATCACATTTATATATAACTGGGGTTATAAGCCACTTAGGATTCGTGGGATGAGAACCCAATTATGATTACAGGTTGGTTATTTCACTGATTTAAAATTGGTACCAGGCCATAACTGTAGCCTACATCTTTGGAATTCTTTGGATACCACCACCCTGATGAGATTTGCCAAACAAAATACAACAGAAAACACATCTTCGTGAACGGACCCGCATTCTCTTGAACTGACGTGAACCCCAGCTTGACAAACCCTGGTTGACTAATTGGGTGATATTTGCAGTGAAAACCCTTTACCATTTATAAAGGAGTATAACTGGTCAAGAATCGGGTTATCATTCCATATTTTTTTTTAACGCTGACTTACAACTGGTAGAGGGCCATATAAAACTGTGGGGAGTCATCCACAAAAAGTGACATCCCCTCTGGTAATCAAAAAGGGCAATGGAAAAGCCATCTGGCCATATAAATCATCATTTATAAGGGATTGTCCATTGCCAGAACTGATTACCGGAGGGTACAGATCACTCTTGGTTGCTAACGCCGTTAAACAACCTAATGGGAAAGAACCCAGCTGGTTTGACCAGAAATAGCCATCAATTGCCATGTTATGTATGTCAAATAATATATGTATATATAGGATTAAAAACATGATATAATAAATATGTATTTATATATTTACACATGTATATATATATAAATATGATAATAATGATGATGATGATGAATATATATATAAATGATGAATAATGTGTATATATATAATGTATATATAATGTATATATAATATGTGTATGTATATATGATTATATATACATATATGATTTTAAAAATATGATCATATAAATAAATGATTAAAAATGATTATATATATGATTAAATATATATATATAAATAGATATATGTATATATGAATATATATATATATGATGATGATATATACAAATATGATTAAATATATATGATTATATGTAGATAAG
>Ga0126342_10010265_pt1 | contig 16749 bp, 13 predicted proteins | sample Cyp1metagenome_FD_92528 | JGI IMG/M metagenome (GOLD analysis project Ga0126342, IMG submission 92528) | Coral microbial communities from Lord Howe Island, Old Settlement Bay, Australia - Cyphastrea 1 metagenome | ecosystem: Host-associated > Invertebrates > Cnidaria > Coral ... | reverse complement strand
CTTGAAGGCTGATTTTCCTTCCGCTAGCCGTCTCAGTTTCTTCGGGTTTAGGACGTCGCTTAAGGCGCATTCGCGCCGCACATGCATGGGTCCGGAGAAAATCGGCAGTGATTGCTCTTGTGTTGTGTTGTGTATAACCCCCGTACTGGTCAGTTATTTTCACAGAAACTATGACGATCAACCAATGGATATAGGGGTACACGTCAGACGTTGGGATGCTTTAGACCAATGGGTTTTTTCTGGCGATGGAATTCTGGACTGATCCGGTTGATCCGTGATTGAATGGAGTTTGGTGAAACGGACCAATCTGGTTGGTGGTGACTGGAACATCAATGGATTATGACTTTCCAGAAACAGTTGAGAATGGAATAATCATCCCAACTGACGAACTCACTCCATCATTTTTCAGAGGGGTAGGTCAACCACCAAGCAGAATTTTTGATTTGGCAATAAGAACATGAACAGAAATGGGAATTGCAAGCAATGTGGGTTTTAGTGATACCAAAAAGCGTGTTGATTTTCACCATTTCAATCCATTTCACCATGGGACTTCCACCATTTGACCCCTTCAGGTCAATCCATGTAATCTTTCGCCGGTGATAAACCAGCTGGAACCGGACCCAACTGTTGTCTTCCACAGTTGGTTAATGAGTATAGTATAGGGTTTCTACTTCCCCATATATTCACATAGGGGACTATGATAATCCATTGTGGGGATCACCATCAATCTCAGGATTTTCCAATATTCTGACACTGCAAGATGGCTGGGCTGACCCTATGATTCGGAAATACTTGGAACATTCAAGCAAATCTGACTTTCATCATCTTTAATCCCTTCAGCTGACTTCAAAACTTCCCCGTGTCTTGGTATTCTGGAATGTCTTGACATCGACAGCGGACAACCTTGAACTGCTCTTGTAGGCGTGTTTGATGTGGTGACGCTTTCCGAATGGTTCATGGTCTTTTTCCTGACAATAATGGTTGAACCATCCCGGAATTGGTGAAAGCGAAAATTTACAGGAAAAATAACAGGGAAACCATAGGAAGGCCCTACATTTTGTGGTACCCCCGCTAACCCCTGATTGTTTTTCTACAGGTTTCTCCCGAAAAAAAAGACCATCCATTTTCAGAGCCCAGGTGCAGGTGCTATCGTTTCTGCTCGAGACTCACACTCACTGAAAACTCTTCCACGGGGCGGCCGAGGCCACGGCCGCTGGGCGGCCTGGGTGGCTTGAAACCATGGGGAACATCATGTGGAGATGGTTGGATCACATCAATCATCAGGGTTTTTGCCATGCTTTGACTGATAAGTTTCTGATAGAAATGAGGGTAGAATGGGGAGATATAACCTGGGATGTAATAGGGAATATGTAATATGAATATTGGTTATATACTTTTGTATGGCTAAATTCAAGGTCTATATAGAGTGGAGTCTAAGTGCCGGATTGCTCCAACCCATAGAAAAGGTACTGGTAAAATCTAGCCACAAGGGGTGGATGGGTCCATGAATTTTTAATGGATAAATTGAGGCACACTTTGTTAGTTAAATTGTTTTATAACTGCAATGAATGTTGGGTTGATTTTTAATGTATCAAACTAGTTAACTAGTTAATATATTGTTGAAAATCAACTTAGAACTGGGTCCTTTGCCAAATTGAAGTTTGGAGAGTCAGGACCTGTATTTCTGAATACCCGGGACCTGCTGCTCCGCAGGTGATGTATCGAAATGTACCCCAAAGATCCCCTAGTTTTATACAGCCTATACATGGATCTACATGGAGCAGATGGGCAAACAAACTTTCAAGTTTCTGTGGCCAGGATGAGTTACAGACTTACGTGTTTGCCTTCGTCAATGGCACATCATTGAGATGGGGTTGATAGAACATGATACAATGGGCAAAGTGTTTGCTGAAATGTGATGCTTCCCACATCTTCTCACTTTGTATGATGAATACCCTTCGGTAAACTGCCATTGCTATGGAAAATCACTATTGGAATAGTTAAATCACCAAAAAATTGTCCATTTTCCATATAGCTATGTTAGTTTACCAGTTGGTATGTATGTATGCATATATATATAATTATTAGAGACTCCAAATGCCCTTTTATTTTTGCCTTTTAGGAAAAAGGCGACTTTGCCTGGTAAAAGGCGCCTGCTGATGCTTCGCGGCGTTTTTAAGCCCGCGCTTGCAATTCTGGTTTGCAGATTTTTTGAAGTAGTGATTCCGGCATAATTGCCCGTAATGCCGGCGTAATTGTAAGTGGGTATATTTTCTGCATTTTGTTGCTTCAACATACATCTGCAGATCCGGCATTTTTTGAATTCTCCGGCGTTTTTGCAGAATTCCGGCGTTTTACAAGTTGCCGACGTAAATTCAACAATTTTGCCTGCAAAAATTTCGCTGAAAGAGTTTCTAGATATATAGATAGATAGATAGATATATATATATATCTATAGTATATATATATGGATGAATTCCCCATGTCTTATTGCTGCATCGTTTTTCGCGACCAGGTGCTGACCTCTACAAGCCGAACATCGAGTCGCCGCGTCAGGAAGCGAAGGAAGCGAAGGAAGCGAGTACCGACGCCGGTTCCACGGCCGTGCCGTGGCATCCCGGGGCCCCGCGGGGCCAGGGGTAGCATACGGAAAAGCAATGGTTTATGAACTGGTTACCAAATGTATGTGTGTATATATATATATTATATTATATATTATATATTATATATATGGCAGTGTGTCAAAACCAATAGTACCCCTGTAGTTCACATCAAAATAGCTGGTAAATGATGGTAAATGGATGTTCATTCCCCTAAAAATGGTATTTTTATCGGTCTTGATCCATACCCACATGATCTTCAATAGATTCAATAGACTCTCTGTGTTATTTTTTGTTTACATTAATTTACTCTGTGTTGCAAGGTGATGCTCCAGTTTAGTAAGCTCAGTTGGTTTAAAACCCCATGTGTAGTTATTAAATAGATACACCGACTTACGTAACTCACTGGGGCACCAGCTTTTAGAAAGTGGTTAGTTACAAAGTGGTGCCCCAGTTCGTTAGCTAAGTTGGTTAGTAAGTCCAATAACTATGGTTTATGGTAGATATAACTATAGTATTCATGAGGTTTATAAACCAACTTATAACTGGGGGGCACCACATTGTAGTCATAATATTTAACAACCAAAATACATGTCATGGTCAATCGTTGGATGATATACCCATAATTTGGAGGTGATCATAAGCAATAGGATCAATAAGGAACTATAATGACCAAGGTAGGGGTTCCCAATCATGATGGAATGTCCATACTTTGGAGTATACCATATTTTGACAATGGCACATATATATATATATATATATATTATACGTATATATATATATTATACGTGTATATATATATATATATAAATATTATACGTGTATATATATATATACATATATATACATATATATACATACATACATACATACATACACGTGTATGTGTATGTATACAGTTGTGATATTCCATACATACCTGGAGTAAAATGCGATGAGTTTAGCCACCTATTCCTGGGAGGTACATCCACCCAAAGGTATCCTCCAACGATAGATGTTTTTCATTAATTCAATGGATTGGTGTGAGGGAAAATCTACACCGGAAACCATCGATTTTCCCATGAAGATCATGGGGTGTTCCTGTAAATTTCCCTTAAGCCAATCCATTGAAGTATTGGTGGGTAATGTTAGTAAAGCAATGCCATAACCCAACCATATGTTGATGGTTTATTGAATTAAACTCCTAGTGTATTCAATTCACAAAGATTGATGGGTTGATAAGCCCAAAACATATTTCATGAAGAAATGGAGAGCGCCATCAACAACTGCTGGAGAAGATGATCTACAGTATTCGATTGGAAATGGAACGTTTTGATCCTTTTAAGGGATTGTTTGAAACTTCAGGTTGTCAGGAAGAAATATATAATTATATTATATCCACCCTTGTTGGCCACTGCATTCAGTGGCGGAAATGCAAATCCATACCAATCACTTTTCAAACATCTCATTTTCAACGGCAGGCCGTGGGTTCCCTTGACCATCAAATATGTTAGATGGGTTTGTCCAGAACGGTAAGCCATTGGATTGTCGGATTGTCGGAGTACAACATTTTTGCGGAAACCCAGTAACTTGAAGAGTTTTTTCTTTTTCCTGAACCTACACTAACGCTAATTAATCCTATTTGGCACTTAGCATTTGCAGAATGATCATGGTCAGTATACTGAACCATGGCCATTCGAGTTTTTTTCTGCACCCAAGAATTCGGATCAATCAATTAGACGTAATTATTAGACTTATCTCAGGACTGGTAAGATTTGAATTTTGGATGTGGACGAGCCCTACCTTTCAGGGTTGACGTCTTGACGCCCGGGGTTCCCGCGCTGCAAGGTGACATTCAAAGGCCGCAAGGTGTGGGCGCTGTGACCGGGACTCACAACGGGATGCAGAATTAAGTACTTAGACTTGGCTCATTGGAATTCATACCTCTATTCATACATATTTACATATAGTGTATATATATATACATATTTACATATACACATTATATGATCATATATTCGTTATCACATATATATATATATATGTATATATATATATACATATTACAATGTTTATTTGCCACATTGTGTCATGAATGGAGCATTTGGGAAATGAACCATGCAAGGAGTTCGGAAGGCTAGAAGTTGGCAAAAGCCAAGTAAAGCACCTACGAGACCCTCTTCTTATACCTTCTATATACCCCATCCATGAGAATAAGGAAGAACAGAGTGTGATTATACAACTCGCCGGTGGCTTCAATGACTATTCCCTTTTTTTATAGATATACTAGTGAGATGATGTGAGATGTGTAAGTATTCACAATATTCCTGACTTATAAAAGCGCAATGCGAGAGACTCATCGACCAGTCATCGATTTTAGATCTGTTTCCATCCAGTTTTTTCGCGCACAATCTCTCTGCGGTCGCTGCCGATGAAGTCCAGGAGGAAGAGGGTCTGAGATTTACGGTGCAATCAGATCCGACCGCCTCAGGGTGGCTTGACCGGTGGCTGTAGATGACTCTTTTGGGTTCTTTTTTAATGGGGGATAACCCTAAATCACCAGTCATTAGTCCATTTTACTATTGAAACCCATGATTTTTGTTGTTTTTTGCGGGGTACCCCCAATATTAGGAAACTTCCATGTATGTTGTAAGTGGTTGAGGAGCCATTGAGACATTCGGAGACATCCCATTGCCACAACCCATGTCGAATTGGGGTGCACATCCGGGTACTCGGAGTATCCTTAGCACGTGGTTTGTAGCCCTTACAACTTGGATATCGCAGAGTACACCCTGACCGGATCATGATCATTGGCCTGCATGCCGTACAGCCACATACACTACGATTTTGTGCCCCCCATTGCGCTGGTTTGCAACCTCTGCGATAAACCTTAGTCATTGCACCTGTGCACCTGTAAAACAACTTGATTGACAAGCCGGGGCACCGTACGATTTACTGATCCATGGATAAGATGATCAAAGCACATATACACAGATGAGATATTACTACATGGGCTACCATAAGCTGCAGAGTGCTGTGGCATGCTTGCCATTGCCGTGGCCCTGGCGCAAGCTGATTCAATCTGCCATTTTTGACAGGTGAAATCCCATTGTTGTGGCATATGTGAAATCGTCATTATTATCGGAAATCGGACATCTTTTTATTGGATAGCTCATCTCAAATTAACATAAATTAACATAATTAGCATTTTTTTAAATCTATTCATTGCTGTTTAATTTCCCATTGTGGTTTCAAATCCTTTAATTTACACAGAAAAGATCACCCTGACTCAGCCTGACTGCTGGTTGCCCGCCGCTGCCAGGCACTCGGGCAATTCTCTAAATTCGGGGGCCTCGGATGGAAGCGAAGGTATCCCAGTTTCTGGGCCTGCGACGTGGGAAGATGTGCTACGTAACTTTTTTTTGGTACATGAGTAACACCACAAAGCTTGGATTGTCACTATGTTGTTGTGTTTTTTTTGCCTTGGAATATTTAACACCGCAAAGCTTGGATTATCACCATGACATTTTTTCTTTACTTTGGATATTTAACAGCACAAGGCGTGGATTGTCACCAAGTTGTTTTTTTTGAAAACTTGGGATATTTATATAATACCACAAAGACTGGATTGTCACCATGACATTTTTTCTTTACTTTGGATATTTAACAGCACAAATGCGTGGATTGTCACCAAGTTATTTTTTTTGAAAACTTGGGATATTTAATACCACAAAGACTGGATTGTCACCATGACATTTGTTCTTTGCTTGGGATATTTAACAGCACAAGGCGTGGATTGTCACCAAGTTGTTTTTTTGAAAACTTGGGATATTTAACACCACAAAGACTGGATTGTCACCGTGATAGTTGTTCTTTACTTGGGATATTTAAATATATTTAACAGTAACAGCATAAACTTTTCATCACGATGACATGTGTATTTTTTACTCGGGACAAAAAATCACCAGCACGAAACCTGAATTTGACCATGACAATCTTCTTTACATAGTTCACAGCACACGACTTTGGACTCTCACCATGACGACTTTGTTTTTTTTACTTAGGATATTCTCATTAGCACAGCACACAACACCTGGATGTTCATGATGTTCACCGTGCTTTTTACTTGGGATATTTAACAGCACCAAACTTGAATGTTCACCATGACACTATTTGTTTTACTTTTTTTGACATTTAACAGCACAAGGCTTGGATTTTCACCATGACATGTGTGTTTTTACTTGGGATATTTAATAGCACAAAACTTGGATTTTCACAATGTCATATTTTTATTTCGGATATTTAACAACACAGCAATTTTTAACCACACATTCTCTTGTTTCCCATAAATGATTTGTTGTTTTTCTTTTTACCAAAATCTAATTTGCATTGAATCAATGTAAGCGAATCAGCAATTTAAGAATCAACAGTTGATTTTGACATTCACCACTTTGTTTGATACTCGAAATAGTGATTCGTTGACCCAGGAAATGGAATGGTCAATGATGCTGAATGGTACCCTCTGGTAAACTTTCACATAGCTATGGAAAATAACAATTTTCTAGCTGGGTAAATCCACTATTTCGACTGGGACATTTTCAATAGCTATGTTAGTCATTACCAGAGGGTATATACATACACAGGATAGTGGCCATAGAAATAGTGGAGTTTTCCCATTAAAAATGCTGATTTTCCATCGATTTTCATACGTCTACCAGAGGGTAATTTTCTGCTGTGGCTACTGCAAAATTCGATGGATCCAGTGGCAACGGCGGGCGCGCCACGTGCACGTTTTCCTGGGGGGGGATTCCGACTAGTCATGGGGGATCCCCATCGCTGGTGTATTTTGTGGGAAAATCCCAATCTAACATGGATGATGATGAATGGGGTACCCACATGACTCAGGAAACCTCCAGATAATCCCATGAAACATGTCATGTTTCATTCACATGCCTTCAAGAATCCCATGAATATTCCAGTTACTTCGCTGATCGATTGAGGTGTACTCCAGAAAATCCCAAGGACTCATTTAAATCATTTGGCTGGCTAAAGTAAGTGGATGATCAGCACGGAAACTGATGGTTTTTTTCCATGCTTTCTGATGGGTAAAATCTCATGCGACTTTGAGGTGGTACCGGGTCTAAGTCCCAACCAGCCAGCGCCCTACTTGCGAAGTCGCTTGGAGGTGGGATGTATTTTTGAGTGGTTTCATTCATCTTCCCCCGATGAATGGCAGGGTTTACTGGAGGGTAAACCAGTACAATGTGGGGCCCCCCAGTTATAAGTTGGTTTATAAACCCCACTAACTATAGTTATAAGTACCATAAACCATAGTTATGGGAGTTATAAACCAACTTAGCTAACTATGGGGCACCACCTTGTAGACATTGGGGGATTTTAGTATTCAGAAGAAATGAGTGAATCTCTGGGACAAGCGGCTGAATCTGGTTCGTCAACAATTGAATGGGGATTTGATCTGGAAAACAACTACAAGAACGACATGGTAATATATAAGCAGCTGCAATTGTGGTGAATAGTTGGCTTAGTACTTCAATCTTTTGCCACAAATGTTGCAAGGGGTCTAAGATTGGAAGATTGGCCGAGCTAAGAGGGTGCTTGAGAAGAGAAGGACAGAATCATAAAGGGATCCTTTTTTTCCAAGCCCAAGAAATAGGGGATTCCCCTGTGAATGATGCTATCAATGTTCTATATTGTTCTATGATTTTGGAATATGATACATATATATATATACATAATACATTTTATCATAATTTATCATGGTCTATTGGGATATTCGAATGGGGATTTTTTTGTTTTTTAGCTATGAACAATTGGAGATTCCAGTGATCCAACCCCAGCCACGGCTGCTGGTATGATCATGACTACCCTCTGGTAATGACTAACATAGCTATTGAAAATGGCCCAGTCGAAATAGTGGATTTACCCAGCTAGACAATAGTGATTTTCCATAGCTATGTGAGGGTAACTCATCATGAGATCTAGTTTCACAAATACTGAAACAAAAGCCATAGAAAATTCAAATTGTGTAGAACTTTTTGGACTGGGTCTATCCCAGTCCTGTCTGGTGATTATTTATTGTGTGATGATTTGATTATCTTAACATTACCCTCTGGTATTTTAACATAGCTACTGAACATGGCCCATAGAAATAGTTGATTTCCCTATTAAAGATGGTGATTTTCCAGTTCGCTATGTTAGTTTACCAGAAGGTAAGTGAAATCATCATTAATCACCATTAATCAGCATCATTAACCATCATTAATCACCATGAATCACCATTAAACACCATTAATCACCATTCAACAGCTATGTTAACGTTTACCAGAGTGATAAGAGTTGGCTATCTTAACTATCACATAGCATTAATTATTATTATCATTTATCACATAATAAGGATATTAATGGTATGGGATAATGGTGATTAATGATGATTAATAATAGTTATGTGATAGTTAATGTTATTAATCGGAGAATCATTAGTGGGAAAATTAATTGATTATGATACCCATTAATATCCTTATTATGTGATAAATGATAATAATCATTCCCCCAGTGGGTCACGCGGTCGTGCCGCGGTCGTGCCGCGGCCACGCGCGAAGCGAAATGCAGGGCCTCAGCCCAGAGGAGCAGAAGGCCATCCGCCGCAGGCTGCGGCTGCGCTTGGGCGCCTTGAGCTCCACCAAGTGGCTCGACCGGTTGGGTTCCCACCGTAGGAAATCCAGAAATCCATAGGAAATCCATCAGAAATCCTTAGAACATTTAGAAATCCCCATGGATTGGTTCCCACATTTTGAAAAATGATTCAGGAGTAGGTTCCCATTAACGTCCGAAGCTCCAGATATACTCCATGGATGCAGTGATTGTTGGGAATTCAGCAGTTGAAGCCATGAAAACTCGGGGTTTTAATGGATGAATAATGAGGAGTTAACTGAGTTAACCCAACAAAACATAAGGTTTCGGTTTAAGCATGTTTAAGCAGTAAACAGTGGGATTTCACCAGTCATTCTTTTTGATTTAGCCATAAAGACTCGGGATTTAACTGATTTGGGTATGTCAGTTTGTCCGAAAAGGGGGATGGGCCCATTGAAGAAGAATTGGAACATGGTTTCTTAAACCATTGGATCTTAAAGGGGTACCAATTTTCAGGCAAACCCAAACGGGGGATGTTCACTCTACCTCGAAATGGAATACATTTCGGTAAATCATAGCAACCTCACCAAAAGAGTCACAACACATGATAAATGAAGGTTGGTATTGTATGATGATCCTCAAAAAACTACAACACTACAAGTGTTCTTATTCCACTCAGATGACATCTGACATATTGAACCATTGCAATATGAGTCATATCGATGAAATCACGACCTGACGGATGTCACCGCACGCATCAAGGGTCTTGAGGGCCTGTTTTCGATCACTGTGATGAATCTAGACAGATGATGACAAGTAACAGAACAGCGACTGGTGAATTGATATCATTTGAGCATGTGTCATATCTATATATATATACATACAGACCAGGTATCCCCGCAACTCTCTTTTTGCCTGTTCAACAGGAATCTACCGAGAAAATGATACAGACGAGTAATATCATCGCGATCAACGATGATCAACGAACATCCACTTCGATTGGTCATTTGGGCATCGTTATCCCAATCGGTTGGATTGACAAACATGGGGATGGAATCCAATGCTTTCATTGGAGATATCAATGAACGTCCAGTACCAAAGGTATCCAAAGGTATCCAATACGGTGGCAGGCGGGTCCCAACAACAAGTAGCAATTCTATGGCAAGATCAATGGCTCATATCATTGACCAGGATATACCAGAATCATGTTCACGGTGGTGCCCTCCCCGTTGAGTTAGTTCGATATATCCACCTGTTTTAATCCTTTTTTAACGTAGCACTTATTAGACACCACCTTGCCTCCATAGCGTCATCATTTCTCATGTCCGGGAAACATGTCTTGCTGGGTTGGTTTGAAGGACAAGATACGGTTGAAACCCCTTCGAGTTGCCATACGAGATGGATACAACTCCAGAGTCTCCTGTATCACTGAATTGATTCAATGTGACATGGTGTTTACACCGCATTTTTTCCGGGGTTCCCTGGGTTCCCTGGCATACGGGTTACCCCCAAATCATGAATTTTCATAGGATTTCCCATGAAATAAACCATCCAATGCTCGCTTGGGGTATCCCCCACGACTATGGCTTTCCTCCGGGTCCCACGGTCCCACGGTCCCACCGGTGCCACGTGGCGAAAAAGACGTGCAAAGACGTGCCGAGCGGTGGTACACGCCAAAAAGCTCGCACTTATACACACAAATCAGGCATCTGTGAGGATGGTGATGTTGTTGATGATGATGATGTTGATGATGATGATGATGTTGGTGATGATGGTGATGATGATGATGTTGATGATGTTGATGTTGTTGATGATGATGTTGATGATGATGATGTTGATGATGATGATGTTGTTGATGATGATGTTGGTGATAATGATGATGATGATGATCGTGATGGTGATGATGATGATGACGATGGTGTTGATGATAATGGTCATGTTGCCGATGATGATGGTGATGATGATGATGATTATGATGATGATGATGTTGATGATGTTGATGTTGATGTTGATGTTGCTGTTGATGATGATGTTGATGATGATGTTGATGATGATGTTGATGATGTTGATTATGATGATGATGGTGATGATGATTATGATGATGATTATGATGATGATGATGATGTTGATGTTGATGATGTTGATGTTGTTGTTGATGATGATGTTGATGTTGTTGTTGATGATGATGTTGATGATGTTGTTGATGATGATGTTGATCTAATGGGACTCTTAACCCATTAATGTTGTTTTTTTTTTTTAACCAAGTTTTTTCACTCCCAACATGGGATGACCATGGCCCAGGCTGGTGTCTGGAAGCTCACTGTACGATGCCATTCGTGCGCTGGGCTTAACGAGATATACCTTGGAAGAGAGTCTTGGTGCTCCAGATGCCGAAGCAAGACGAATGGTGATGTTTGCCGAGGGCCAAACTAACAAAGTGGTGAAACCCCACTACTTGGCTAAGTTGGGTTGTAGCTAGTTAACTAGGATTAGAAATGGATTTGTGGATATTTGTGGCATGTATATCATGTATATCTATTGTCAATGTGGTGTGTATGGTTCATCTTGTAACCGGGGGAGACCACCAATAGTATGTAGATGATAGAACAACTATGGTTACAGTACCCGATGAGATGATCTATATTGATTGATTTGTTGTACAGGAAGCGGTAGAAAAACAGAGGGTTAAGCATGTTAAACAGTTCATTGATGAACATTCTAGATTCATCTATATTTATGAATGTTATTTAGCCATTATTTATTTATGAATGTTAATATCTAGATTCATCTATATTCTAGATTTTATTTATGTTTATTTAGCCATTCTCCATATCAAACACGGGGATTCAACTAATTTGGATGGCCAGAAACTGGATCAGAGGTTTTTTCGGCTGCCGGCAGTGAAGAACAAGGATTAACTCCCTATCCACATTAAATATTTAAGTGTTGATTGCGTACAATCCTCTATAGATCCTGATCTAGATCTTGTGTCATGTTATTTTCCAATATTTGGAGGTTTCCTAAGTCATGGGGGTACCCCCAGTCATCATCCATTTTAGGTTGGGATTTTCCATAAACCAACCGGCTATTCGGAATCCCCCTTTTCAACCAGGAAAGCTCCATGTGTTTTTGTTACAAGTGACCTAGATGTCGGGGATGATAATCTCAGGATGAATGATATTGTGAATTTGCTCGCAGCCTTCATCGGTTTGCAATTCGATCAGACAGAGGCAGGGCACTTTTTTGGGCACAGGGCATAGGATTTTGATCGATTTTGGTATATCGCAGGGCAGGTGTCGAGCTGGGTTGCCGACTGATTGCGGTTGGTGATGTTGGGCTGTTTTCAGCGTGCCCCAACCCTGGTCCAGGGTTGTCTTGGAAGTGTTTTTGGAATGTGTGACTAGCATTGATTAGCTAAATCATGCTAAATCTTTGAATATGCCAGCGCCACTTTCGAGATAAATGCCTAGGTTTTTCAAAAGTCGAGAAGAGAACATCTCAAGGGGGCCCCCCAAGCCGAGTCCTTTAAATCTCTGCAAATTGTCTAGGATTTTCCCTCGTACACCAATAGCAGCATATATATATGATTATATTATATTATATTATATTATATTATATTATATACAGTATAACATATGTACACACGTTGAATTTTGATATGAAACGAGAGGAACTGGCTCCAGTAACTCTCAGGATGCAGCGACTGCAACTGTAGCGGGGAGAACATCATTGAGTATGGTATGTATTATGGATAGAAATTCTATGAATTTCTGGGTGATGTTATCTTATTTATTTATTCATTCGGAAATTCGATGTAAAGAAAATCAAAAACGTTGGTTGATTCCCCAGGGAATTCCCCAGAATTCCCATAAGTGATCCGGCCCTTTTTTAACGGCGGTGCCACAGAACCACCGCTACTCCTTAAATGCGGCCTTGAACATGGTGCAAGAGGAGAGGGCTCGGAGATGATTTTTTCTCCCCCCAAAAATGATTGGCGACGACACGCAGAAACCATGGTGGAAACCATGGTGGATTTTTGGGGGATATGGGATGGGACCGGTGGTGTTTTTTGTAGGAAGATTTGAATTTGGAGGTCCGAGAGTCCATGGGAAGTTCACCTTAAAACTCTTGTTTTTGAGTGGTAACAAAAATGTGCCTTTCTGTGGTTTATTGGCTTAAATTTAGTGGTTTATCATGTGTATAATGATGAAATACCCGAGAACTGGGCAAGATTTGAGGCAGAAAGCTGTGGATGCTCATGCCAGCTATGGGAGCGGAACTGAACAGCCATTGAAATGATTGCAATTAGGGGCAAGAGTCTCACTTTCAGTAGATTTGGTGCTTACAGCAACTTTTTTACAATGTGTTGCCCCCCTGTTCTTTTTGTTTTTATCCCCGCGGTGCACCAATTCGATTAATATCACCGGCAATTGGAGTTATGTTCTGATGTGAAACATAAATCAGCACAAATCAGTTATGAGTCCCCATCAGTGGTTAAACCAATGATTCGCGATTCCGTTTGGGTGACAAGGCTTGAAGTCAGAGAAACGGATCCACTCTGCCTGGTTCCAAAACTATGTACATCTATATGCTGTATGTATGATGTGTCAATGTATATAGATATTTACATATGCATTCAATCATATTTGAGCCATATTTAGAACTACCAAGTACATCAAGCTGTACCAAGTTTCAATAAGTTTCAGTGCGCATTCCAAGATATTCAGTGTTCGCCTTGCCGAACTTTGACACAGAAGTTCCAGGGCCTAGCGGCCTGGCCGTGAGGAGTTTCAGAAGTTTGGCACGCCTTATTGGCAGTGGCCACCATACCGAGATAGTTTCCCAGCTGCATCCAGCTGCATCCAAGGGTGAACCACCCAGCGGTATCACCTTAAATGTTGGGGGGATACCAGGGGGATACCAGGGGGATACCAGGGGTGCCCATGAATTTCCATGGGTTATCTACATGAAGGGCACGTTACTGACCGTTACTGTGCGGAATGAAGATCCTGATCAAGTAGCGCTTCCAGGATTTCCAACAGGGTGTTGGGATTCCAAGCACTTCAATCCTTGACTTCTCTGAATTCATAGAATTGGATGATGGGAAAATTTACAGGAAAGCCCTATATTTGATGGTAAAAACCATGGTTTCCTGTAGATTTTCCCTTAAATCAATCCAATGATGAATTCTAGATTCTAGCTATATTCACCATGTCCTAGATTTGGCATTTGGGCTCGCAACCGCTCGTAACATTCTTTTTAAGTCACTCTCCGGTAATAATTTAACAGTTAGCTCCGGAAAATCACCCATTTGGCCCATTTGGGGCCCATTGAGTTTGATCACACACCCACATATATATATATACGTACCTATCACATAATATATAATACCAGTATATAATTATTGATATAATATACATATTAACATATATATATATATATATATCAGACATGGTGATTTTCCATAGCTATGCAAACAATTGCGAGGTATATATATATATATATAAAGACAGTGAAACACATGCTGCAGAGTTGGAATTCGGGCCGGCGACTTGTGCTATTGGGTCTGTTGGGGCCAATATTTGGGTGCTGGACCCAGTTTGTATAGTAAAAACTCAAGGAGAGGAACAGACAATTGGATATTCAATTGATTAATAACAATTGCACTAAGTCTATTAGTTTACAAAACCCATTTCAAGTTTATTGGAGTTGTTTATATATCAATAACAAGTCTTAGGTCAGGTGATTTTGGCAATCAGCCCCAATTCATCACGGGGAATTAGATCATCATTTTGGTTAAACCAATCACCTGGTGAAGTCCCATTTTGTGCTGATCAGATAAGCTTTTCTGGTTGGTGGTGACTGGAACCATGGATTTTTTTATGACTTTCCCATCATATTGGGAAGGTCATTTTATCCCAACTGACGAAGTCCATGATTTTTCAGAGGGGTAGGTTGAAACCACCAAGCAGTTTTTTGTTGGATCAATCACAGAGTTCACCATGGTAAAACTGGTCAAATCAACATTTTTCTTGGTGCCGGTTCAGCGGGGCTCGAATGGCTTAGGCACCTTGTCGCATGGCTCGCTCCAACGTGGGGCAACGACCATGAACGTGTGGTCTGAGAAACAGGCTCCACGACTCGGATGAATGAAGTTGGGGTCAAGGAGAAATATATCAAGGGGAAATATATATATATATATAACCTATTCATCATATTTTTCATCATAATCTGGTTGGTGGTTTGGAACATGAATCTTACCCTTCCATATATTGGGAAGGTCATAATCCCAACTGACTTTATTTTTTGCAGAGGGGTAGGTATACTACCAACCAGTAATATTCACCTAAATATGATCTGGTTTGTTGTTTCCAAACATTTTTTATTTTCCATTTCATATATGGGATAATCCTTCCCACTGACGAACTCCATCATTTTTCAAGATGGTTACCCTCTGGTAAACTAACATAACTATGGAAAATCACAATTTTTAATGGCAAAACTCCCTATAAATGGCAATTTTCAATAGCTATGTTAAATTACCAGAGGGTAAAACCGCCAACCAGCCTAAATATAAACCTTCACTGAATAGGTCACAGTCGAGAAACTCGATCGCTCCCAGGACTTGACCCGTACGAAAGCTCCCAATTGGATCATGGCGCGTTACAGAAAAACTGAAAAAAAACATGTTAATAGCATATTTTATACCTATGATATCCTATAATTATAGTTTTTTTTGGTTGTAAATCTGGCATTTTTTAAACTCATACACCATAGTTGTTGGCTGAAAATGGACCAAAATCTCTGGTGAAATCTGGGTGCCGAGGCGCGGGAGCAGTACAACGTGGTCCCCGCACAGGCCTTGATGGAACTCTTCTTGGCCGAGGAAGGTGGGCGTTCCAAGGGACGGGTGAGCTGTGGATGGTTGCGAAATCTGATGTACCACCAAAAGGATGGTTGAAACCCTATCAATAAACCATCAACTGGTGCAGGATTTCGCAACCTATATAAATTTAAGTGTTGAGAACATATTGGATTGGATGGAATATGATGGTATAAAACATAACGGAATATGATGAGGAATTTTGTTTCTTTGCATCTAAGGGAAGATGGTAACTATTCTGGAACGTTACTATTATGGAATATGACTATTGGGAATGTGATTGTCAATATGATTGGGAATTGAGTACAGTATATGGGATATGACAATGAATTAATCCCAATCAAAATTGTTGTCCAATATATATATATATATGTGAGTATTATGACATATTACTGGGAAATATACATCTGAACGATAAAATGTTTACCTTCAACAAACTGGGAATATGATTGGAAAATGATTGGGATGAAAGCGGGCGTATCATGGGAATTATCTATGGCATTCATGGGATATGACATATATATACATATATATATATACATAATTATATATACATATATATATACATATATATATATATATATATGTATATATATATATGTATATATACATATATATATATACATATATACATGT
>Ga0126342_10010264_pt1 | contig 16749 bp, 13 predicted proteins | sample Cyp1metagenome_FD_92528 | JGI IMG/M metagenome (GOLD analysis project Ga0126342, IMG submission 92528) | Coral microbial communities from Lord Howe Island, Old Settlement Bay, Australia - Cyphastrea 1 metagenome | ecosystem: Host-associated > Invertebrates > Cnidaria > Coral ... | reverse complement strand
TGAAAAACCCGTGAAAAGACAGTGAAAAACCCGTGAAAACCAATCAAAAACTTGAGCATGGAAACCACATATTTTTATTCAGAATTTTGAGGATTGATTTACGGATTCGATTAGGCTCAGGGGGAAGGTCACCCTTTTTTGACTATATATATATCAGCAGTCAATGAGTGTCTTTAAGTAAAGTCATGGTTTTACTTGGACGACAACGTTTAACTTTGTTCTTGGAAGTAGTGGGATACATATATTATATATTATATTATATATATATATTATATTAATTATATATATATTATATTAATTATATATATACGTCTATTCACTAATGCACTTGAAGATCTTTCGAAAGCAACATCACCATGTGGTTAAAAAAAAAAACATCGCAGGAAGTTCTCCTTCTACCTCACCGTGCGTGTACGCCGCTACTTGGAACAACGCACGCAAGAGAAGAGATCAAGACCCGAGGCGGCTGGTACTGGGGCAGTGACATGGAGGTTTCCTCTAAATGTGGAGACCGCAGAACCATTGGTTTCAATACCATAAATTGGGATACCTAAAATGGATGGTTTATAAGGGAAATTTCATCTCTAAATGGATGATCTGGGGTACCTTTATTTTAAGAACCCCCACATCCCAAGAACCCCGGCCTTTTGAACGACTGACCATTTTGCATTTTGCTCCGGGTGCAGGAAGGGGACATCATCTTGTTGGAAAGATTGATGCGCGGCTGCAGCATGGACATGGATCCATGGGACAGTGGTTTCACACGCAGCAATTGGATTTCTTTGAAAATTGGCAGCAAAACAATCTGCTAAAATCTGAGGGTTGATCCTCATCATGTTCATGTTCGATTGGAATGGCCATACATTTCATATAATATATACATATATAATCACATATGTAATATTATATATATATACATATATGTCATTTATTGATAATTACCCCATTTGCAGACCCATTTTCCCGCTTTAGCTCTCAGGTCAGAACCGCTGAAGATGGAAGTGCACTTTGAGATGTGGAGTCTGGACCACCCAACCCGGGGAGAGTGACGTTGTTTCGTTTGTGGAAGGTCCTATATGCAGCAGCCTATACTTGTGGTACTCAAAAAGATGGTGAGAACATGTATCAAAACCATTCAAAGTCATTCTTTTCGGCAAGATTCCTGTTCTTTGAAGATGGGCTTTGTACGTGCTCATTGTTCCAATACGATTCCCTCTCGAATTTAACACAAACATACACAAACAAAGGCAACAAAGAGTGGAGTGGACCGTAGAATTTTCAGGTCCTACCCTCACCAAGCACTCTCTCTTCTTCGCCTACAGTCGTCGCTTGGCTGCCCCGATACTAGCATTGCGCATGGAAGGTGTTCTGCATCGTTGTTTTGGAAAACTTGGAGGGCCAGTGAACATCTGCATCCCAGCCATTGCCAGCCTTCACTATTCATGGATGCGGCCTTGATGCGGCAGTGAATGTTGTCCACTTCCCATGGCTGCTTCAGGACTGAATGAACCGGCCGTGATGAAACTCTGTCATACGGCATCCTGGCCGAGTTCATGCGTGTTCATCCCACACAATGTCCATTCAATTCGATTTGTGGTGTAAGCATTCTGAACTACCTTGCTCTGTGGTGATCCCTTCGACCAAAGCAAAATGGCATGGATCCCAGTGACATTTTCAGCACCCAAACAGCGCTGTTTTTTAAGTCAACCATCTGTCTTCTCAGCAAGGTTGCCATCTTAATTTCCATCATTTTCCATCCGAAGTTCCATCAACTGAAGATTCATGCTATCCAAACAACATCAAACAACTAAAGGTCGATGGCTTACAGCCGGAGTCGGAACAGTGAGAAAATCATAGGAAATCAGACCCTTCTAACCGACGGACTAAACCAGAACGGCTTGATCAATGTCCCGCATGTTGTTTCTGACATCATGCTTTCGTCGATGTTTTTTCAGTGATTGCGTGATGCTGTTTTTTCACGCTTTCACTCCACCAGTTTCACCGAGGCTCTAAAGACCATGTCTCTGTCTGGAGAGGACTACCTCTTTGCCAAAGGTGCTTGGCTGGAGCTGGTCAAGGGATTTAACCATCAGATTTTCGCCATTTGGGATGAACAGATCCAGGTCAGCTGATGAACAGCCTACCAGTTACAACCTCCATCTGCCATATGAACATAAGATGCACAATCCTTTGGTTGGATCTTGCCATGACCCTTGCACGTCTCTCATTGATTTTTCGGAAACTTTGATTGCTTCAGGATTGTTCAAAGCTGTCAAAGCTGAAACTGATTATACAACCAGTGGAATCACCTTCAGTCCCCCTTTTTTCCCCCTTCAAAGAAAGTTGAACAACAACGCTGCGTAGGTGAGACGGCGAAGTCCATGTTCTTTGCAGCTCGGCTTTTTTTATCTTTGCCGATCATCTCTAGGCTGGCGATTGCCTGGATTGCCCTGAGGTCCTCTCGGGTGACTTGACCTATAGCATGGAAATTGGCGCCCCAACGCCGGTCTCAGCACCTGCTTTCTTCACCGAGATGGTCTTGTGGGCTCCATGGAGCCACAATGGAACCATGCGAGCGCGCACCGATTGTCGCCCGGATGGAAATGTAGATGGAAATGTAGATGGTGACCCCACAATTTCATACAATTTCTGGGTATTGTTTGACATTGTTCGACTCTTTGACATAATTCAAATTATATCAAAATACCCGAGATCCGTGGTGATTTTTGAACCGCATTCTCCAATTGATGATTGCGGGTAGGTGGTTCCTGGAACAGAACACACCACATGAAGTACGTCCTTTGGAATTGAGATCCCCCCTATCTAGTAAAACTTGTTTTTTTTTGAACTGGTTTTCAGATATGTGGGCACATAAGCATCATCTGTTCAGTAAATTACAGAGTTTTTGACCAACCCTTGTTGGATCTTGTTGCTTATATGGATCCCATAGAGAACATATGAACAAAATTGAACAAAAATACCATGATGATCTTGGCACATCTTGGAGATAGCCTTGCGCACTTCAAGGCAAAATCCTCCTGATGGATGCAGAGAAGTTCCATGATGTGGTCTTTCATGCCAAGAATTGCCAACTGGAGGTGCCCTGGTGAAACCGTAGGGTGAAACACCCCAGTTGAGACGGATGAAACATGGGAAGAAAAGAAGGTGAAAGCCTACGTAGAATTATGATGATTTATGTAAGTTCATATAAGTTAGGTGTTTTGAATACTATAGACTATGGTCTATAGTTTCTTGGCTTTGTCCTTGGTCACTATTTGATGTTCTTGAAGTATCACAAGAGGAGTGGACCTATAGACAGTGATGCTTTGCATACAGACTGCACTGTGAAGAGGCCTGGACCTCAGGATGCGAAAACATATTCTGTGACAATGCCCGTCTTTCCCACACATCTTCAACATATCTTCCGACAAATTTGCCATTCTCAAGCTATGAGTATGCTGATGTGTGTCACCATCCCCCATTGATGCGTTGATCATCGCCTGTGATTTTTGACCTTCGATCTATGGCCCCAGCTGACCCCCAGCTGAAGCTGCGTCGAAACCTTGGCAGGTGTGTAAATATGCCGAGCGAGCCATACACATCCTCAATAAGTATTTCAACAAGGCACTGTGCCAAGCCTGAAGGGACCCAAGATGACCCAAGGGATCGATCAGCAAGTTGTCTCTCAAGGTCTATATTGATGATATGAAGGTCTCCAAAAAAAGGGGGGGAACCCCAATAGCTGGATGGTTTATTTATTTTTATTTCATGGAAAATCCCCCAAAAAAAGAGTGGATGATAACTGGGGGTACCCCGATGACTTAGGAAACTTCCATGTGCACAAGATGTGTTCAAAAGGAAACTCCCGCCGACCGAAAAAATACAGAGACTGGGCTCTTGGACCATGATGACCAGCCGTGATGTTGGTTGCAGCCAGCACAGGATACTCGAACAGACTTGAACTGCGGAAAGTACAATGAACGCAGGAGCCGTTGCCGCCGTTGCCGCCGTTGCCCCGCCGGGATAGACCATTGACATGGCCCCCATTGACATTTTCTATGAGATAAGATTCATCAGATGATATAAGTAGAGTTGAACTGACCCTGAAAATAGGGAATGCTACAGTAATTATGTTTATGTTTAGTTTTGTAATTTGGATCAGTTTGGGCAAACATTAATCGATTATGGTCTTGCTTTTCGACCTCACCTTTTTAATGATGAGAAATCAGTAGTGACATGATCCTCTGTATGCTGAATGTTTCATGTGAATATTTGAGATTTTGAAAGTGAAAACCCAGGTGCCCAGGTTCATCAACAAGTTCAGTTCCAGATCATTTATTATCATTTAATTATTCATGTTTGTTCACAACACAGAACCATCATTTTCGTCCCTGAAAATGGGGTACCCCAATTACATTATCATATTAATAGGGATTAATCGGGAAAATGATGATTCCTGTACTTTGCCAGTAGGTTTAGGGGTAGCCCATTTTCAGACACACCCAGTCCCGCAAGATTCCCCCATGGGTGTCCAGGATGGTGAAGAAGGTCTTCCCTGAGGGTTGTCTGGACGTGCGGCCCATGTGGTTCATGCCTCCCAGGAGTTCTCTTGCGGCCCCGGCAACAAGAACAGACGGGGTGATGAGAACCAACAACAACAGTGGCCGGAAATTGGAACTAATGTGATGAACATGGGATTTATGTTGTTTTTTATTTTTTGTGTCTGTATTGCTTGGATAATTCATACCGTCATTTTGAACACCAACAAAAGAAAAGGCTCGAGGCTGAATGGTGTCCAAAACCGTGTTTTTTCTTCTCTCTCTCTCTGTATATTCTCATAACCTGATGAGTCATTGGGTGGTTTACAATGAAACCAATCTGGATAGTCCGCATGTTTGAAGATGATGGACACTTTCACCTTCAAACTGTGTTTACTAGAGGATATGATATAACCGCTTAACAATCCACAACAACCAGAGTGGGCTAAATACGGGGGTCATCACATAGTGGTTGGCAACTGTTCCCATTTTTGTTGGTGCATCTCATTGCATCTCCCATTCTTGGCTCAACACCCGAAACTGATTAGGGATTTCTCGAATTTGGCCATCTATTTCTGTACAGTAGTCACATTCAATGATCAATCCAAGTTGTGATTCAATTGTTGCTCATGGTTTTGTTTAAGCAGTGTGTTTTCAATATTGTCAAGCATGACACCCCATACAAAGTCTTATGTGTCCAATGACTCAAGTTTGCAATTTCCATTTTCCAAGTACTGTACCGTCTGGTCATTTAGCATAGCTCTTGAAAATCACCAGTTTTAAAAGCTAAATCAATTAAAATCAAATATAACAGGTCCATTTTTAATAGCTATGTTAAATTGCCAGAGGGTACCATTTTTCGGATGACTTGCAGGAGCATCAACCGACACAACTCCACAGGTGCAGGTGCGTTGGGCTACTTTGGATGATTGGATGCTTAAGTTTCAATTCCGAAATGGTAAAATGGTCCTACTTTATTTTGGATTATTTGGGGGTACCCTTAAATTGTAGATTTCTAGGACAACTCCATATTTTTGAGAATAGGAGATAGGAGCATTAGGAGCCACAATTCGGTTGGTTTGAACTTGCCACTCCCACAAAAAGCATCTCAAAACTGATTGCAAGGAAGAACTGAATTGGCTTGAACTGTGATTGATGATTGAATTTACGTTGCCAGCTTCCCAGAAGTGATCTCCAGGTGGCATGTTGGGAAACCTTCGCAGGACGCTCTCTGCACAGGTGCCAATTGGCTTTCTCACGTTTTCTCATGTTTTCTCCATGAATGTCCCATGGTGTAGTTGGAGTACTGGAGTGCTACAGTTTTTCCTGAAACCTCACTTCTCTCATGCAGATGGCGTAGGTTGCGTAGGCATTGGCGTAGGCTCGTTTTTGCCTACAACGCGTAAGCTTCATATTATTCAATTAATATACGTATATATATAATTATATAATTATATATATAGATATCATATTACATATATATATTATCATATTTATATATACGTACATATATATATATATATCATATATGATTAATATAGGCATTACGTTGCATATGAAGCCACCAGCGAAGTATGCCAGGATTCACCCTTTCCACATCTTTCCACCTTACCCTCACCAGCTCATGCGCTCAGGTGGAGGAGTCTAAGCCTCAGATGCTGGGTTCATCTGGGCTGATGTTTGGAAAGGTTGGATTGGTTAACCTGGTTCCATGTTGGCATTGTGGCGATGAAATCAAAAAATGGCCATCTGATTTGTATATTATAATATACACTCTCCAACTGCATCCAAGGTCGGCAGATCTGAAATTTGAATATACAGTACAATTATATACAGTACTTGGTGGCTCATCCCACTTAGTAAGTGGGTTATAAACCCAAGTTATAAGTGGATTAACCCTACTTATCCCATTTATAACTGGGGTTATAACCCACTTACTAAGTGGGATGAGCCACCAAGTACAATTATATACAGTAGGTGTAAAATGTAAAACCACAGGGGTCATTGATTGTTCCCACCGAGTCTCGAAGACAGCGATGCTGACTCTTCAGACAGCGACATTGAAAGGCGGGGCTAGTAGAACCCAGCGGGTGATGGAGTTCGTATGCAAAACTTGTGTAAAGTGGGTGACCAACATACATAATTTCAAATCTATATGTTTGATCAATGTTATTTAGATATCAGGTATCATATATCAGATATCAGCCTGTATTCTTTAGAGTCCTACAGTTTTGGACAGCTCAAATTCCCCATGGCTTCGTTCAGGTTTGGAGTTCCCAGACGGATTATGGAGGAGCGAGTGTTCGGTGGGGGATGGGAGACGGGGGACCATCATACCAAAGCCCACTGGGAGAAGTCGTTGATTGATACCATCTGGTTATGACTCACAGTTTGCCATGGAAAATCCCTATTTTCATTACGGTAAACCATCTATTTCTATGGGCCATCTATACCATGGCTATGTTAGTCATAACCAGATGGTAATTTCTATCTCTAAGTTGTTGATGAGTCTTCTCCCCATAGGTATCTTTTCGTGGGAAAGCATCACCTACAGGCAGTTCTTTGTAGCTTAGTTGAAACTCAACCTTCAGTCAAGAACTGAGGATGTATCCTGTTGCTGCATAGCAGAGTCATCAATCAAAACACTATCAAAGTCTCTCCACGGCAAAAAATAATCGTGGCTCAAAGCGCCCAATGATGCCCAATGAATCTTTGACTCGCGTTACACACAAGCTTTTTGGTCTACACTGCTACACAGACGGGTCCACTCAGGTAAGATACTTGGAGGATCATCCCAGTGGTTAATACCCCATTGGGGTTATCCTATTGATAGCTTAGAACTATAGTTACCAGTTAAAAAGGTGGGATGATCCTCCAAGTATCGGTTGATCTCGGGGTGGGGCCCTGAATGACTAATTTTCCAGGTGGGCTGGAAAATCCCACCATTAATCAATAAGGATTCTCCAATTATAAGCCACCATTTAGCTGGAATTTCCCAACTAGCCACGTTTGATGACACCGGTTTTTTGCCTTTTTGACATCCCCTGTTTTTACTCCAGGCGAACATTGCAACACGTGCTACTCTGATGTGTTATTCATCTCAGCATAATCACCAGTGTACAAGGGTTTGCAACTACAGCCACGTCCTTGTTGGTAGTGTCAAGACTGTACACATATCTATTCAGTCAGTTGTGTAGGTGAAGCACCCCTCACCACAACCAACGCACCCAAGCCAACCTCAATTTTCTATGGCTTTTCTCGTTTAATCAGTTACATTGTGGAAAAAATTGGCCAAAGCTGGCAAGCTAATTTGGCCATCGAAAAATCATGAAAAATTCCCAGATTCCGTTGGAAACTTTCCATGGCACCTTTTCCACCAGGACAATGAGAAAGACGTGGAACGTTCCGATCCTCCGCATCCCGATGCTTCCGATGAAGCTGAACCGCCGAGCAAACAAGATCCAGCTGTTTTGCGATGAGTGTGTCCTCATAAAGCCTTGGAAGGCTGTGTGGCTGTGGGAAACACCGAAATGGCTGGTAAATGGATGGTCATTCCCAACAAGAGGCTCAGAAAGAGCAACAATTCCATGTTGGCTGAAGGATATTATTATGATGTATGTGCAACATATTTTTGGACCCAAAGAATTTGATGTTAAATACCCGAGAATTGCATTTTAAAGTGGTACCCATGTTTTCAAGTGGCTAGATCTGACCTGTGTGGAACTAGTGTCACAATGAGCCACCCAGCAGAGCACTAATTAGCCGCTAATTATGGAATTTTGGGTTGCCTTGGAAAATGGCAATTGAAGCAGGTCTGCAGAGACGAGAGGAAGGTTATTGAAGATTTAGATGAACCGAATCATCACCATTTCGACTTTTCTGGATTGATACCGTCCCATTCGGAATTTGACTTCATGCTGTTTGTGCCTGTTGATTTTTCACTTTCCAGGGTTGCTATATGCAGTCGAACAAGCCAGTTTATACCTGTTTGTCAATAATTTTAGTTTAAATCAGCGGCCACCAACCAGAACCAGATCCATCCGGTCATATCATGATATATTGATCGCTATGAATCACTATAATATACAGTACACTTTGCAGACCGCAGCGGTGGATGTGACATGGTTCATCCATGTGACTGAAGCAAGGCAGATGCGTGGTAGAGCATGTTTTTTTCAACAGATCCATGTCTCATGGACATGCTGAACATTGGGTAGGGCTCGAAACCCTGCCAACCCTGCTGATCGCATCACAAGAAACGTAACGGAATCGGGGCTTGCGTGTTGATACACAACGTGAAGACACGTCAGTATCTGGATTGTTGTCATCTTGAAATCAGCTATCGTGAATACTTACTTGTAATCTGGTAGTAGTTGTTTTTTGAAAACTTTTGGGACCTATTTAACCCATTTGTTTTAAATGTATATAAGCATACAACATCATACAACCACATAGGACTCGCTGATCAGCATCTACTCCAAGTGGCTAGCATTTTGGCAAGCGTGTATATGATGATGTATGTACGTGCATATATATATATATATATATATTGTATGAGATGCGATCAAAAACAGCATAGACCAATTTATGAAGGAGGGGATCAAAAGGCACGGAACATGCATCAAACACTGCAAAGCGATAGGGCCCCCCAAGAAGCCATAACCTGTATTTTTGCACCAGGGGTAAACAATTGATTTTGACGGCGGCTCATATACAGTATACTATAAAGATTTATATATATATATATATAATATATAAAGCCTTTTCGCAAGTGCGACCTGAAGTGTATGTATATACCTGAATCTGCATTCAGCCTTGCTTCTTGAATTATGTTTGAAGTACGAGCAGACGTCGTCTTTAAAAGCGCGCGTCGCTCCGTTGAATCGCCGATGGCTTAAGGCCTTCAGGTAGAAATGGCTCGGCCGGACATTGACGATGCACATGTGCCAGCTGAGCGCTCGAAGATAGACACGCCGACGCGATTGAGGCCAGAGACTTCTTAGAGAAAAAAGCACAGACAATATAGAATGTATGGGAGAGGTCGGACACTGACACATTGCACATATATATATATACATAGTTGTGCTCACATACGTGTATAATATATAGTGTATATTACATATATTATACATTATGCAGTCACCGGTTCAGACGAAATCATTACGTCTTGGAACTTCAGACGTGTCAAAACCAAAGATGAAGGTCCCACAGAAACATCGATGAAGGCTGCCCGTAATGGATTGGTGTGAGGGACAAGTTACAGAAAAACCTTATATTTTGTGTAAAAACAAAACACATAAACATGGTTTCCTGAGTTTCCTGTAGATTTTCCCTTAATCGATCCATTGAATGATTGGAAGGTTGGAAAAAATGGTGACACCGGAAATTTCAAAAAGGCACCGAAGTAGTGTCAGTCCGCGAATTTGCTGTGTGTTTTGCTGTCTTTTGCTTTCTATGCCGATCTCTTTGGCTCCAGGAAAAAAATCTAAAATCCTACCATTTGAGCGAAATTATGGATCGCAGTCTAAAAGGTAAACAGAGACATAAAGATGTCACTATACACTCTCTGCAAGAATGAATCCATCATTGAGTTGTTGAATGGTACAGCATTTGTCAGGGAACTTTTGCTCGTCCAGCTTGAGATTTCCAGTAATTTTCCATATGTTCCAACCCACAGCCAGTGCAAATCCCGCAGCCACAGCGACGGTGTCAGTGATCAACCTAAGCGTCGTGTCGGAGGAGAGGAAGGTGCTGAACATATCCCCACTTGTCTATCAGGAATCCCTTCAAGAATATTTGGACGACACCTTCCTGGTGCTCCTGCAAAAGAACCAAAATATATATATATATATGTATTATATAGTATTATATAGTATGGGTCAAAGTTTAAACCCATATATGCTAGTTATAATTTAGAACTTGCCATCCATTTTGGTGTACCCCCACTGTTGAGCCATACTTCTATTGCATCATCCATATCAGATAAATCCGAAACCAAATAATTTCATACGCATGTATACATATACATATATGAGATAATATCATATATATCTGATAACACATCCATGTATACATATATATATACATATATATATATATATACATATTATACATATATATATATATTATACACATGATTTTCCATGTGATCATTTTTTCATCATTGCGCATCACAGATCGATGCAATGTTGCCTGGCATTGCCTTCAGGAGCACATGCCCAGGAGAATCATCGATGTGGATTGGAATCGACATCATCTAGGCTGTGACAGCGTCTTTTTAGCCGAGGGACTGCTGGGGATGGGAAGTTGTTACAAATTATATTTACATATGAGACATATGAGACATATGAGTGGCGGCTTTTATTTGGTTAAATGGAGAGTGGTATTGGGATGTATTGGGGCTTACCCCGGTTTGTCGAAAACATTATAATTAGGTTGTAAAGCGAGGTAGGAACACCCCGAGAACGAGGTAGCCATCGCATGTAAAGAATTTTGCCATTCAAAGCAGGTGCGGCCATCGAAAATGAGGTGAGACCCCAAAAAACGCCAGGGGACTGGAGAACGAGGTAGGAACACCCTGTCAATTGCGTGATGTACCAAATATTTTCCGCGGCTCATATATAATCTATGTATGTATGATATTATGTTTATATCATATATACGGTAACGACATTTAAATATGTGGAGGGCGGGCCAGACCGCCAGGCCCAGGAGGTAGTCTAAAACACTTGTTCGTATGTTTTAAAATCCGCATATTCAAATGTAGTTACCGTATATATAATTAATATATTCAATTGTATCTTAATATTAATATACAATATATATTGTGCATATACGTATACGCACATTCTCGTTGAGCGTTTGAGTTGCAAGCCACTTGCCAGCTGCTCTGGAATGGGAGCACCGCCACGAGCGGCGCCTGAACCAGCGCTTGAGTGAGTATCACAGGACCCGTGGTGTCGAAGAACTGAAGATTTGAATCCTAGACCCACCCGTTGCTTTGGAAAAAACACAACTGGAAAAGGGGATTCCCAAGTTTGAGGCCCAAGGAGAAAAGCCAAGTTAATTTACCTTTATTAGCCAACATGACATAGCATGACATTAAATTCTATTGAAGTATCAGTATTTTGCGCCACAGGGGACCGACCGGTCTTAACTTCAGCAGAACATGTTTTTCAAGTTCATCGTGCTGAGCCGTGTCCTCGTATATGGCACTCTCTCGAGCTTAAGGTCTTCTTTAACACAACTGTGCTGCTGACATCAGCACAAACAATTGCATACAAATGATACAAACTGATATAAGCTGCTATTTATTGTGCTATCAAACTGCCTTGATGCATTTTTGGCTTGTCATATGATGCTGTCATATATGATGGTGAAGATTCGGATGAGTCATTGGACAAGAGCTGGGCAACTGATTCGCAAGTTGAGTCAGGAACCTGGAGAAACGTGGTCAAGCACCCTGGGTTGCTCTTGGCCAAAGCAAGGCACACATCTTCGTGGGGTCTGTTTAGACTATGAAGCTGAAATTTGGGCTGTTGTTTGGGGTGGATCATGGCCAAACATTCCAAAAAATCGTTGATGATGGTTGATGGACATTCCAAATACATCATCTGTTTGCTGCATATTTTGCTGAGGTGTCCATTGAGTCAATTGAGGCCACAGATCATGTGATCCATCATGGTCCATTTGGAGATGTCGGTGTCTTGAAAAGTGGGCATGAGCCCGGCTCAAGGCTTCCTCTAGAGCAAAAGACTGATTTGATGATTTTGGACATACCCTCTGGTTATGACTAACATAGCCATGGTATAGATGGCCCATAGAAATAGATGGTTTACCGTAATGAAAATGGGAATTTTTCCATGGCAAACTGTTAGTCATAACCAGATGGTACCTCTTTGGACATACCGACATAGAAACTCTGATCATGTGGTAATTTTGCCATGACCTGGTCCGGTCCTAGAAAAATAAGCATTGTTTGAAGCCATGATCTGGCGGCCATTTTTTTCGGACGCTCAAGGATATTCTGTGAATCCAGCTGTTGGAATGTGGCTTTGTGATGGTTTGTTTTCAAATCCCATGGTTTTTCGAAACCGTTTGTTTTCCTCATTTTTTGCCGGTCAATTTGGGGAATTGCCAATTCTCCAAACAAAAGGTCCACATGATGATCCCCGAACGATAGCTAAGTTGCGACAAAAGGTTAACTATATATGGTTTAGTGATATAGATTTATAGTATTCATGGGAGGTTTATAGTATCCAATAGTTTATCCAATAGTTTATCTATAGTATATATATGTACGTAGTATTCATGGGGTAAAGCAACAAACACAACTGGGGGTGTCCGCCAGGCGGATGCCGACTACCCAGAGCCTCGAAGCAGGTGGGTCCCGGACTGTCAGCGACTAATCAGTTTGTATGACATGTAAATGTGAATGGAATATTATATATGTGTGATATTGTGTGATAGTAATGGACAACTATAGAGTTGTTAAACAAAATCCATCACAGATGTAATTGTCTACATGATATGTAATAATGCTATAATAGGTGTGTATATATGATAATGTTTATACATAATATGATGATATAGAATATGATCAAGCAATTGTTGGCTGATGTTGGCTGGTTTCAATCTTGGCAACTCAGAAGTATCCATTTTCACTAATCCTTGGTGCAGGTCAAGTGGCAGTGCTGTGCCAGCAGCCAGGGAACTCAAGTACGCGCTATCGGGGTGCTTGGAAGCAGCATGGCTTTAAGGAATATCGTAAGTAATCGTTCTGAAGTGCCTCCAGGACTCCAGGATATTGCACAGATGGATGCATGAATAATATATAGCTATATAATGCTATATATATATATATACACACGATCCTAGACGTTTGCAGTATGCGTTTGGGTCGGGGTGCACAACCACTCCCAAAAACACCGACATAGATCATGGTTAGGAAAGGGGAACCACCCCTTGAATATCTAATTTCAGCTTGGTTACTGTTCGCAATTCAGCCAGTTTTTTTTGCTGGATATATCATTTTAGTAAGACTTGTCGAATGTGATGTCCTCGGAGCAAACTCCACGCTTCTGGTTTCCAGATGTTTTAATGTTGGGTTGATTGTTGAATATGACGGTATAGTATTATTTTTGTTTGTGATGAGCTACAAATCTAACTTTCCACACTCAATTGTGAGTTTCCATATACCCTTTGGTAAACTAACATAGCTATGGAAAATCACAAATTTTAATGGGAAAATCCACTATAAATCACCATTTTCAATAGCTTTTTGTATGTTTACCAGAGGGTATCGTAGGACCATTGTTTTGGCTGAGGTGCCCAGCCGATCGAGTGTGAAACTCAGAACTTCGAGCCGTTACCAGGGATTGAACCAAGCAGTTCATGGCTGTCAAAACCCAAGCGTTTCAGAAGGGAATATCAAGCAATCTATGGACATATTACCCTCTGGTAATTTAACATAGCTATTGAAAATGACCATTTATAGTGGATTTTCCCATTGAAAATGGTGATTTTCCATAGCTATGTTAGTTTACCAGAGGGTAGGCGGATTTGTTCATGGATATACAGAAACAACAAGTTGTGGCCAGTGGGTTTGTCTCAAAATGCCGTGGCCGCCCCGAAGCCCCGATTCCAAGGGATTCAAGGTGACACTAATGTTGAATGGTTGTCTAAGCAAGGATGGGATCTTCTGATGTAAGGATCGATGGTTTCTCGTTTTCACCGGGGAAGCTTGTGCACCCTTGGACTGCCTATCATGGTTCACCATCATGCTCCCATGTTCATCCCTGTTCAATTTCAGTGGTATCCCCGACCGACTGGCCTCACACGGGATGCACTCAAGGTCTTGGTGGTGCATCAACAGGCTGATGCTGATAGATTTTTTTTTAAATGAATACATTTGGTGACACTGCGCTGGATTTCCCGTGCAACAAGGGGATTTCCTGTGGTATATCATATAATTGCTCGGTAGTTCCATACAGTCAGAAGTCTCAAGTCCATTCATAGCTGGGATGGGCCAAGTGACGAGCAGATTGTCGGGATTTGCTGAAGACTTTGGTTTTGATGTTTTGCCTGGGTTGAAATCAAATTTGTTCGGTTAATATTTAAGGTCTTGTTGGGTGATGAAACAAACAAAATCTCCTGAAACTCCAATGTTTACTTCATTTGTGTGGGTTGAACCTCCCTAACGTCCGTCTTTTTATCCGTTGAACATCTATAAACATCTGACATCAAGCCATCAAGCTCGCTCGCCGCGCAGACAGGCATGGCTCGCAGTCCATCCACATCTTTGCCTGGGACCTTGGTGGATGTCTGAAAAATGGCATAGCCACCCAAAAATTGATGGTTTATCATATTTTTATTATATGTTTATCATGTTCCCCTATGACACTAATTATATGGCCATTTTTTAGGTCTCTTTTTATCATCATTTTACCTACTGTATAGTTGTTTTGGTTTATTATATATATATAATGTTTATCATCATGTTCGCTATGACACTATGGCCATTTTGAGGTATCTTCCATTTTGAGACATACCCATCTGTGAATTCGACATGGATAGATGTGTAGACCCGCAACTTTGAGACCTACCAATGGAGGAGGGATTGAGCTCACAAACTCTCATCGGCCAAGAGAGACGTTGATCTGTTTGATCATGGGAACAGAAGGGATTGAGGATGATTTCTTGTTACAACGCCATGATTCAGAGTGTCTGATTTGGGCTTGTCTGAAAATGGGGTGCTCCAAACTTGGCGCTTAATCATCATGTGATTATATGGGTATGGATCAATACCTATTAATACCATTTTAAGAGGGATGAACATCCATTTACCAGCTATTTTTTATGTTCACCAGGGGTACAAGGTTTTGACCCACTGCCATATGTTATTATGTAATGTTCCTCTAAAAATTGCAAGTTTGGTGTATAACAAATTTGTGGACAAGCCATGACAAGCCCAGTTTGACATTTTTTTTGTGTCCATTCATTGCCTCATACGGTTGGACAAATCTGCCCTATCAAATTGTGACAAGTGGGTCCTTGGTTGCCTGTAATTTGTAGATGACATTGGCCATGGAGCAAAACGTTGGTATTCCGTTGTCACACTTATCTAGAACAAACAGTAATCATCCCTGGAACGATCAACTTTATGAACCTAAGATTTGATCTCAGAATTTCCCCAGTTTCCCCAATCCTTTTCCGAAAGATGCTGACACCATTCATGGCGAAAACGGCGAAAACACATCGGCCGTTTGAGGTCCAATCTGTGGCGCCGGGCGCTTCAAAGTGGTAGCACCAACTCCAGCGCCTCAGAACGTGGGGACGCCATGGGATCCAGCTGGATCTATGATGATCCACATTTCTGGAATAAGTTGTCATATATTTACAGAATCTTTATATATACCTACTGTATGGAATATTTTAGAATCTTTACCTCTGGAATATGTAATGATCATTCTTGGATGACAATGATTACAATAACATGTTTTTTCTTTTGTAATCCAAGACATATTCCAAGCAACTTTGAAATATTGTTTGAACATTTATCGCTTGGAAACATTCAAAGTCTATTAACAATCATTAATGAAGAGTCTATTGAAACAAGTCAATATTAATAGAAGAAGAAGTAGACTTAGACTTTGACTTGTTTCAATAGACTATTGACGTGTTTCAAAGTATATTAACAATCATTACCCTCTGGTAATTTAACATAGCTATTGAAAATGGCCATAGAAATAGTGGATTTACCCATCAAAAATGGTGATTTTCCATAGTTATGTTAGTTTACCAGAGGGTAAACCTCCATTTTCCTATGGTTTTCCTATGGTTTTCCAAAGTCTATGTCTCTCCAAAGTCATCCAAGAAGCATCAGCCTGCCGGCAGGCACCTTGGAACGGCTCCAAGCCAGCGAGGTGGACGGAGTGATGCTAGCCATGGGATAGCATGTTTTCAGGTCCAAAGGCATACCAGATGAATTTAATATATTTAATATATTTAATATAATATATATATATGTTATATATATATATATATTCTATATTATATATATATTATCTATTATATATATATATTCTATATATATAAATATTATATATATATATATTCTATATTATATATATATATTATCTATTATATATATATATTCTATATATATAAATATTATATATTATATATATATATTATATATATTATATATATA
>Ga0126342_10010263_pt1 | contig 16750 bp, 9 predicted proteins | sample Cyp1metagenome_FD_92528 | JGI IMG/M metagenome (GOLD analysis project Ga0126342, IMG submission 92528) | Coral microbial communities from Lord Howe Island, Old Settlement Bay, Australia - Cyphastrea 1 metagenome | ecosystem: Host-associated > Invertebrates > Cnidaria > Coral ... | reverse complement strand
GGAACGTCCAAAAGTGGTCCAAACATGTGGTGCTTTCACATTTTGACTTGGAAATGTGCTTCGCGCCACGGCGGCGTGCACTTTTTCAACATCTCAACTTCCAAAAGTGCTCCGAGAATGGTGTGCTTTGTACATTTTGACTTCGACATGTGCTTCGCGCCACAACGGCGTACACTTTTTCAACATCTCAACTTCCAAAAGTGCTCCGAACGTGAGGTGTTTAGTACATTTTGACTTCAAAAATGTGCTTCGTGACACAACGGCATGCACCTTTTCAACATCTCAACTTCCAAAAGTGTTCCGAACGTGAGGTGTTTGGTACATTTTGACTTCAAAAAGTGCTTGGCGACACAACGGCGTGCAATTTTTCATCTCTCATCCGGCCAGATGGCTCCGCACCCACCGCTTTAGCAAGCCTACTTTTCAACCCTCCTGAGCCACAAATCATTGGCAAAACACAGTGAATCGCGACTTTCCTACCTTTTCACCCGCCTGTATCTTCTTTCTTCTCAGCTTTCTCTTCTCTGATCTTCTCTCTTCTTCTCTTCTCCTCTCTGACTCTTCCCACCTCTGCCTTTCCATCTGTCCATATTGTCGGAAGTTTGACTTCGAAACTTCCTTCGATGATAGAAAAGTATATCACATTGATGAGGTTTTTGATCTCAAGGTAGGTAAGGATTGTGACCATGGCCACTTTGGGGATGAACGAATGAATTTTGGTGACTGTTTGATGTTCATAATGTGAAATTAATCCAGGGTAAACCCACGAAAAATGACGATTTAACAGGATTTATAGTCGATTTATGATAGCTAAGTTGGTGAACATAACTCTAATTTCACAAGCAGACTCATGGTAGATATACCGAACTAGTTAGTGTGCTGAAAAAGACCAACATAAAATGGCACCGGGGTGGGCATCACATTGTATAAATGATCATAATGTGATCAACCGGATGGCAACATGATGTAAAATGACCCCAAATGGACGGCTAATGGGATGGTTTTTTGGTATTGGGATTGACCCATTACTAAAATCATTACTATATACTGAGGTGCAAAATCGATAGTGTAGTGAACCTTAGCTCTGGGTATATCGATATATGTATTTATATATATATACACACACATGTGTGTGTGTGCGTGGCTATGAGAGATGTTGATGCAACATGATGCAACATGATGTAACTAGACAGCAAAAGGGACATGCAAATTTGTATGATATATTATATTGTATTGTATGTTTGGCAATTTTACATATGTATACATATACGTAAATATATACATATACATATACATTTACATATACATATACATATACATATATATATTTGCTGATAATCTTTGTACATTGTCTAGTCATGTCTCATTTGTTGTCCTTGGCAAAGATCATAACTGTAGCAACCTCAGGGTGTGATGCCGATGCCGATTGCCTTCCTAGGAAACCATCGTCAAACATTTGCGCATTTGGACACGGCTTAGTGGAGAAGTATGGCCACTTGGCATGGTTAGCTTGGCTGAGTACTGGATCTTTCATAGTATGATGGGAATATAGGGGGCAGCTTACTGGGTATCATGTGGAAAGAATGAAGACATAATGGATATATATATATGTATAAATGGTGATACAATGGGAATATACAATCGGGATTCACCCAACCCCCCACACGTGACCCTTCACGGCGTTTTTCACAGCAAATCTTAACCATCAACGAGATCTGGGTCGCTTGAGTCGTGGCAGCCTGAGATTGGGTCGGTTCCTTGCTATCCCCTATCCCATATATATATATTTGACCAATATGGGGATGTATACAGTATATATAGTATATACAGTATATACAGTATATACAGTATATACTGTATATACTGTATATACAGTATATATAGTATATATAGTATATATAGTAGTATATATATATATAGAGTGTATATATATAGTGTATATATAGTATATATAGTATATATAGTATATATATAGTATATATAGTATATATAGTATATATAGTATATATAGTATATATAGTATATGTAGTATATATTAAGCATTGGTGTCACATCTTACATAGTTCAATTACCAAGTTTAAAACCCTGAAATCGTTCAGTAAATCACCCAAAAATCACTTGAACTTGAATCAGGGCAACTTTGGCATTGTGTTTGCGAGGCAAAAACTTTGATACGCTGTTGACCAAGGAGGACCCAATGGTGCAGCTCACCGACGACTAGCCTCTGGTAAACTAACTGTTCGCGAACTGGAAAATCACCATCTTTAATACAGGGTGGGGCCCCATAGTTAGCTAAGTTGGCTTACAACTATAATAACAATAGTGTATGATATTTATAATCATATTTAGATTGGGTTATAAACCAGCTTATAACTAGGGGGCCCCATCCTGTAGGTAAATCAACTATTTCTATGGGCAATTTCAGTAGCAAACTTTTAAATTACCAAAGGGTAAATGGTTTAGTTTGTTTTCAACTTAGAGGCCCAAACCTGTTGCATATCCCATGATATTCCCATATGTTCTCACTGAATTCCCGACATAACCATTATATATAGCCGTTATAGGCTACTATTAGTTACCCATTATAAACAATCATTCTTGTTTTCTGCTGGTCATAGCTCCCATTTTCGTCGGTTACTTTTGCAGGTTAAATCCAGATTTGGGCTGCTCAACGCCCAATTTCAGGATTTAAAACCTATAACCATGGCCATGTGCCGACTTTCTGCAAAGACACATCGCAAAATGATGATATGTGAGGTTACATGTGATTAATATATTATAAGCAACTACTGTATAGATATGTTTTCTATATATATATTATTATTTATATATATATATATATATTATTATATATATATACATATGTTATTATATATATATGTTATTATATATATATATATATATATGTTATTATATATATGTTATTATATATATGTTATTATATATATATGTTATTATATATATATGTTATTATATATATGTTATTATATATATATGTTATTATATATATATGCTATTATATATATATGTTATTATATATATGTTATTATATGTATATGTTATTATATATATATATATGCTATTATATATATATGTTATTATATATATATGTTATTATATATATATATATATATATGTTCTTATATATATATATATTGTTAATGTATGATTATCACCTATTTCACACCCACAACGCTCCCCGCAGCCGCAGGACGGTTTGGCCTTCGAATTTGGCGAGGAGGTCAAAGGAGTGCGGCCGCTGAATGCCTTTGCCGAAGAGGCGAGGACCATCGGATGGGATGTTCTTCCCACTGGGAAGATCCCTTAGTTTGGAGTGGGGAAAATGATGGGTGAAATGATGAATTTCACTGGATGACATGGGATTCTGCAGATCAAAAAAAAGGATAAAATGGACAATGGAATTTTCATCGGGTGATATTGGGGACAAAATGATGATACTTTGTGCATCCACATGGCAGGCTGGGAAAATTCATCGAAGCTCATGGTAGGTTTTCCAGCAAGCCATGCTTGATTACTGGAGGGTAGTAAGGGATGAACTTAAATCACTATGCTTGGGGACTTGGGTGGGGGATTGCCATCCCCCTAATGAAAACAAAGTTGATGAATCCAGGTTTGTCATTAGTGTCCTTTTGATGGGATGGGTATATAATTTGTTGTGATATAGCCAGCAATGTGGGGATATCATTGGGATACTGAATTCTGGAAAACCCCAACCTTGATAATCTCAGTATAACCCCCACCTGCCTGGATATTTCACCCTTGTAATCATGGCCACAGACTTACGAAGTGGAATGGCGAGGGGATGGGATGGAATGAGGACACAATTGATAGAACCAACAATACTAGACTGGGGAAATCGAGTAATTTAGTCCAACTTAATCGCTTGTTATAAATGGGGATATATTTCATCATGACCATCTTTGATAGTTTTTTGCTGTGTATCTAGCCGTGATGTTGGACCATCCCCAATGATTAACGGCATGTTCCAGGAGGCTAAATTCCACCACGCCATGTTTAACTGACGGTATGCCCAATGTCATAGACCTCTGGAAGGCGACTATTGGCAGATCCTGCATTATTTTACGGAGATTGACATGTTTGGGTTCCATGTTTGTGATGGATGCAGATTTTAACATACTTGTTTTAGGTGTTGCTCTATCTTTGCCGCTGTTCAAGTCTCCTTTCCAGGTGTTACATCTTTATAGGAGTTGTTGAAATCCATGATTTGGATTTATGTGGGTCTTAAACCCACTTTTTTGGTGTTGTCCAATTTGTGAATGCTTAGATACCCTTTAGAACAGTCCTCTTTGCTGTTCCAATCTAGGTGTTGAATCCCATTGATGTCAAGCTGTGTTAAAATCGACCTGTCTTCCAAAAGCCTGGGTCAACTGACACATGAACGATAATTTAAGTGACTGGATTACTAGGTCAATCTTACATGGATACTTTAATCCTTTAGTGTTTTGATATTAATGGGAATATCTACTAACCAGCAAAAAAAACAATTTGTTGCAGGGTATCTAAGATTGGCAATGATTATATTTTTCGCCAGAATGGTGGAAAAATGAGCTACAGCTATACGAATTATTCCGCTAAACATTGGCCTTCTTCATGACATTAGCCATGAGATTCATGAGATCTTTGGGGTCAATGATGGCGCAGTCCGCCTTTTTGTACTTTATATCTATGATCGTGAAATTCTAACCAAAATGACGTGGAAATCATGTACGTGTAACTTCACCAAAGATGTGTAGCCAAGGGTTATTGTAAATTACCCTCCGAAAAAATGGGTTTTCTTAGTTTTCTTGTGTAGTCAATTACACTTTTTTCAATGGTGCTATGTTTATTCCATCCACCAGCCCCATCCACCGCGAAACGAGCGATGAAATTGGGGATCTAGGAGCGGAGTTTGCCCCATGATATAATAAGTATAGATAAGTTCTTAAATCATCGTTAAATCATGGTTAATAATGGTTAAATCATGGTTAATCATGGTTGATAATGGTTAATAATGGTTAATAATAGTTGATAATGGTTAATAATTGTTAATAATCGGTTAATGATCGCCATAAACGCTGGCTGATAAAGATCTGCCCTATGGCCCGTCATGACACAATGATTCTTGAGGTGACGCAGATGCAACCCCGACTGGAACACGGAGATGCCATTGATATTTATCACACCGGCCACAATCGACGGGTGTCACTTCTCTGCACTCGATGGAAAATCGCTGATGGTGCATGGGTCATTAAATGTCCCCATTGAACATCACCCAACCAAAATCGGTATATGGTCAATGCCATGGCTACTATAAGGTGATGTCCAATATTCCCAAAATGGGACAGTTACCAACCCCTGGGGTGGATTTTCCCAGTACTCCACCGTCATATTGGGAATCTATTGGGCATATTTTAGTTGGCAATCCAAGAATCCATGCCCAGTTCATCCTTGCAGCTGTGAAACATGCGAATTCTACAAAGTGGTTTCATGAAAAAGCTCTCATTCAATCTACGAACCCCTTAGAAGGGAATGATCCAGGGTTGGCGGCGCTGGCCAACCGTAATCCCGAAGCAAATGTTTATTTATGCTTCTGAATGGCGGCTGCAATGAGAATCTCCCTGCACAAAGAATCAGCAAATATACCTGGTTCGTGGTTTCAAATATGAATTATTCTCTCAGAGATGATGATCCCCAATGACGAGCTTTAATTTTCAGGGCTTGAACTTCACCCACCAACCAGTCGAAGTTTGATCAAACGTTTTTCTGGGTTTTCTTTTTGTCGTGTCCAGGTTTTGGTATCCAGATTTGGATATCTTCAAGTACATCTTCTGGTCAAAAACTGGAGATATCGAAGGCAACATCCAAGAGGCGCAGAAGGGGGAGACCAAAAAAAATCTGTGGCTAAGTGGTTGGTTTCAGTCGCACAGCTGCTTTATCAGTCGGGTCCTCCCATTTTGCGGAGGCTTTTGCTTGGTCACATCGAAAACAACAATGGTTTCGGTGAAGCAAAAAGTGTTGATAGCTGATACATGAGCAGTGTTCAAGTGTTCAAAAACCCTGTTGGTTGATGATTACAGGGGATTATACTACCCAATATGTTGGGGATGATAATAATCCAATAGGAGATTCCCTATTAACCATATGTTGATAGCACCAGACAACTCAGTTTTCGAGTTCGACTGAAGGTGAGCGCTGCGGAGAGTGAGGTGAAGGCTTACTGGTGGCGTTTATGGAAATTCCTCACTGGCTGGAAGGGTACCTAAAACTTGGCCGAAAACGTTGAGCCAAGCGCTGCACGGTGGTGGTGGGAAGCGACGTCGATGGTGAATAGATTGCTGGTAAGTCTATGGCCGAAGGTGGAGATGGTTGGAGATGTTTGATAAGGTATCCCGAAACATGAGAATATATATATATTTTTTTGTGAAGTACACTGTTTTATAAGGCAACATCCTGCCGAAAATTCAGATGAAAGGTTCCTGAAACAGCAACCGGCCTCGGCCACGAGTTCTTCAAGAGCTTCCAGGTGTATGATTTGGGTCTGAAACCGGAAGTATAACCCCCAAATGACCTTTTTCAAAGCTTCGCACCCCTTGGCACTACTGAATGTGGAAGGGCGTTCCTGGAATATGATGGGATGATATGGGATGCGGGATACCCCCAATAGCTGGATGGTTCATGTAAAAAAAATAAGTAAAATCCGAAAATCCAATGGATGATTTGGGGGTCCATTTCAGGAAACCTCCTGAGATGTTTCGATGTGTCATAGGTTTTTCCAGCATGATTTTTACATTGCAGCGGCTCATAATGATTTACAGTCATATTGGGATTAGATTGGTCCATTGCTAAGTTCGTCTCTTTTGGTACTCTGAAGTTATGACCTGATGTGGGAATGCCATAAACCTACCATGACTATCCATGACTGGGATCATTTTCTTTACCGGCCATGTCTACCGTAGCTGCTCCTGAGTCGCGACTGGAGGTCATTACATCACTCCCGAAGCCAATGCGGTGGGGGACTCCCAGCCTTTTTTGTGGCAAAGAATGGGATGTTGATAAGTATATGGCTAGCTTCTGGAATTTAATGGTCATTTAATGGGATTTCATGGTTTAATGGGATGTTGATTAGTACCCTCTGGTAATTTGTGACATAGCTATGGAAAATGGCCCAGTCGAAATAGTGAGTGTTACCATTAAAAATGGTGATGTTCTATAGCAAAATGTAAACGTTTACCAGAGGCTACACCCAAACAACAGCCAGTTGGAGTCAACCCATTGGGAAGGATAGCCTGAAAGACGGGCTGGATCCCTTGTTGGAAAGATGGACAAAAACATATTAGCATTTCTCTGAAAATAGGGTACCCCATTTCCATTGGTTAATCATGCTTTTGCCTATGTGAATGGCTATTGGTGGTATATGGCATACCCCAATTTCAGACGCACCGGGTCACCGGGTATCTCGAACTGGCCATGGAAAACGAAAAGAGAGCTCCGCCGAGACCCTACCCGTCGAGCGAATCAGATTCGTGTTGGCCCCAGTGGTACGTTGGGTATCAGTGGAGCAGTGGCTTTGACATCCCGGTGGATGCCATCATTGTTATTTGATGGAGATTGAAGCGGCAAAAGGTATTGGATGGTATTGGAATATAGTTGATACAGTTGATAAATGATGGTTAGTTGATGATTATGTAGTTTGGTGATTTTACAAGTTATCTTACCCAATAACTCAATATTTTGGGGATGATCATGGATGATCATCATCCGCGAGCTTGCAATCCCGTTCTTAAGCAAGCAGTATTTGGTGGAATGACGTTGCGGATTTGGAACACCGCTCGGATTCAAACTGTTGACCCTTCCAACAAGAAATGTACGCAAATGTAATTAGAAAGGTTAGGGGATATCTGTGATCAGCAGAAATTACGAAAGAAACCTTTAGTAAATTATTGGATTGGAACCGGGGTGAACACCCCTCAAGCGTGACCTAGTTTCAGCCATGTCCAAATTGGCAAATTTTCTGGGGATTTGGGTCCCAAACTGTGGTGGTTTTGTCTCATGGGGTACCAATTTATGGCCATTGGAATTGGGAATTGGGAAACACTGAAGTTTTAAACTAAGGGAAAATTTGGAGTGTTGCTCGAAATTGTGGTTGCCATATACACCGTAACTATCCGTAACTTCTAATTTGCATGGTTGCAGTAGCTCCCCGTTTGTTCTAAACTCCCTCTGGTGCCACTTTAGGCCAAGAGCGACCTGAATTGCTCTGTGGCGCGGTTCACCCAGTAACGTGCAGCGGCGATGTGTCACTGTGAAGATGGTGGATTAAACCTCCCTGGTGGATTGCATTTTAGTGGGAGAAATATGGAGAAATGATGATGAACCAGTAGATATATGTGATATAGCTTATATATCGCCCTATTTTCAGACAAACAAAAGAGGATCGAAAGGAATGATCCATGGGATCCATGAAGCATCCCGCCATGGGAATGGAACCAGGGGATGCGCGGATGTAGGTCCCGCCAGTTCTGGGGTAGAACCTGGAAATTCAACAGTTTGCGAACTGGAAAACCATCTTTTTTTTTGTAAATCCTCTATAAACAGACCATGTTCCATGGCTATGTTATATTACCCGATGGTATTTCAAGTTGACTGACCATTGCAAGCGTTCGGTCTGCTGTGTCTGGGCACCACGTCGAACCTACCTCGGATTGTCCAGAAATGGGGTTGCTCCAATCTCCCGTGGTTTAGTTCGCTTCTCGGTTCCTGTCCAAAATGGTTGAAATAACGGCATCCTCCATTGGTGGACAAACCAAAGATATCATATTGCTTGTATCTTACTATGTATCATTGTACATTATATATATATCCCGTTATATATCCTGATGTCCCATGATATCCCATGGTATGCCCATAGTTTGTTTGTTCCTACAAGTTCTAGGTAAACGGATAGAAAGATGGATGGATGGATTGATTAGATTAGACTAGACCAGACTATACTAGACTAGATTAGATAGATAGACAGATAGATAGGTACATAGGTAGATAGGTATACAGATAGATAGATTTAGATTTAGATATAGATATAGATATAGATAGACAGACAGACAGATAGGTAGATAGGTAGATAGGTTGATAGGTAGATAGGTTGATAGGTAGATAGGTAGATAGGTTGATAGGTTGATAGGTAGATAGGTTGATAGGTTGATAGATAGATAGGTAGATAGATAGATTGATAGAGCGATTATGTATATCCCATATATCATATTACATTCGGTATGTTGCTCATTATAAGTTATACGTATATGTGTCCCCATAATCCCTTTATATGAGCAGCTTTTAACTTACATCTGTATAAATATTTACATATATGTATATCTATATGTGTCCTTTTACGTGTTGCACTGTAAGTCGTAAGTTGCTTATTATGAATTATGCATTTATATATTGTGTCCATTTCATAGTTCCAAAACCAATCTAAAGCCTATGAATTATGCATTTAGATATATACATCCACCATAAACCGTATTTATAAGCCTATGAATATCCTATGAATTAGATCAGGTATCATTCATCCACAGTTCGTAGGTATCTAGTTCATAGGTTTTGTTAAATTACCTATCATTATTATCGTTATATATATATAGTGTATACCCAGTATTACCCTATATATAATATATATTGGCTAATATCCTAGATAAATTATATAGATAGCCTAGAGAAAGCATATAGATAAAATCTAGCTATAGATATATCCCTGATAAATCCTAATTATAAGCCTATGAATCAGAGATAGTCTTAGATAGAGAGTTACTATTTAATTCTATTTATATCCCATAAATCACAGTGCATCCTTTTTGTTGCTCATTATAAGTCATATGTATTCGTATCCTCATAGAGTCCTAAAAACTGAGCAACGTATAACTTATCCGTACAGCCATATACACATATGGGGGGTTCCGAAAATAGGAGTACCCCCAGTCATCATCCATGTGATTTTCGGATTTTCCAAAAAAAAATATCCAGCTGTTGGGATATCCCCATTTCTGGAACCCCCCACATATACCCTGTAGGTGTGTCGTAAAACAATAATAAGCCATCCCCAATTTCACCATGTTCACCATTCCCATGAATATCCTGCTATATCCCATTATGATGAGGTTTATGAACCACTAACTACATATTAATCAGCCATACATATTCCCAGTCATCACCATTTTTACGAGGCTAGACATTACAATAAACCTGGTGATTTAAATAAACCATACCCTGTAGGTGTTTTGTAGGTGTTTTGTAAGACAATTATTTAAAAAAAAACACCATAAATATATAGGTGGTATAAAACCATAAACCACAATAACAATGATAAATCACCATGATAATCACAATAACTATGATAAATCACCATGATAATCACAACAATAATGATATATCACCATGATAATCACAATAACAATGATAAATCACCATAAATAGACAATGATATTAGTCATTGCTGGTGAACCAAGGCGCCAGTGACATGGACGTTGTCTTCAGATGCCTCCTCCTGTAGCGAGGCGTTTCGGCGTTTCTCGGAGACGTGGGAAATCCTCGGGGAAAATCCTGCAGAATGCTCCAGTTCAATGGGGAAAACCCATCAATTCATCCATTAAATGGATGGAAGTTGGAAGAGTGGAGTTTCCACGGCTACAATTGTCAAGATCAATTTGGATTGTGGAAGAAGGGAAAATCTGCAGGAAAACACGCTCATGTTTAGTGGTAATAATGGTGTCTGGTTCAGATATTCCGTTAAACCAAACCAATGGTAGAATTACCATATGCAAAACAACTGTGGATCTAACTGATAAATGATGGTTGGTAGATGACTAGTTTGGGGATTATTGTATGATGCAATCTGAGAAACAAAGCGCCATAAACAACTACCATTTGGGGATGATTGTGATCCTACTTATTTATAGTACCGAGGATGGTTTCTGGCGGTTTACCACACTATAGAATCGCAAAATTGGGGTGAATATTCCCGCAACCGAAGGGCGGGTGACTTTTGATGTGTGAATTCCATCGAAACCAGCACAATGATCCCAAGGATCTTCAAGTTTCTCTGGGTAACCTCCAAGCAGCTGAAAAACGCTGGCGAAAAACACCCAAACTCGGGGTATTGATCTTCCCATGGATCAACATCAGGACTTGATCGACATGCACTGGAGAAAATAAACCACGGATTAAACGAGCTCACCGGCACAAAATCAGGATAGTTCCCACAATCATGGGGATCTAGCAGGATATCACCAGCTATTTGATTAAAAACAATGGGATGTTTTTGGACTTCTGATGACCTAAGCGGCCAATATTTATCAAACTGGAAGTGAGTTAGATGTTTCAGGCAACAATAGTGGAGATCTCACCAAGAAAGTGTTGCAACTAATTGTGACTCTCCTAACATCATTGGACCGGGCTCCAAATTTCAGGCCCATTCCCACCAAGTCTAGGGATTTTTTAAAACGCGGTCAGGTGTGTCAGGCAGCTGGTGGTGAGTGCGATTCTATTGCCTTGAATTTGCAGCTTGGCTGTTGTTGTTTTGCTCATGCTGGAAATGAGTTTCTATGAATTCGAGTGGAAATGTATGGGAAACGTACTTCATGCTTTCAAAAAAAGAATGCAGTGTAGAGTACACATCATCCACAGGTTCAACAGGATCGAGGATCATTTGAGAATCTGATACCGTGAAGGAACTGTCATCAAATATCAGCAAATTCTCAGTATGAATATGTTTTTTTTCTGAAAATGGGGTGCCTGTAGACTCACCAATATCATGAAAGCAGTGCCGTTTGTGTTTTGAGTTTGGGACATCCAACACCAAGTCCAAAGGTTCAAAAACAAGCAGAAGAGACGGTTTGATGGCTATAAACATTCGGGATATCTCAAGGTTGGCCAGACAGTTCATGTAATGTGGTAAAATGTGGCAAAGAATCTTTACCATCCCATTAACCAAAATTTCGCAAACATTTACGTCATCCCAAGTAGGGTTGTACCCAATAATTAAATAATAAACCGCTGATGAGGATGGTTTATTATTGGGCTTACCACGTTACGAGACTAGCTTAGTTGTTCTGAAGCTGGCAGAGATTCTGAGTCGAAGCTTTGATTATTGTTTCACATATCCAAACCTGGTTGGTGGTTTGGAACATTTTGCATTTTTCCATATATTGGGAATGTCATCATCGCAACTGACGAAGTCCATCATATTTTTCAGAGGGGTGGCGAAAAACCACCAACCAGAAAAGATTGCGACGTCGGATCTCCATCGGTAATCGATCGCTGGAAAATATCCTATCTACCCTCTGGGCTCAACGTTTACGGTTTGCGAACTGGAAAGATCCACCATTTTGTAGCTGGGTAAATCCACGATTTCAATGGTTCATTTTCAATAGCTATGTAACAAATTACCAGAGGGTATCTACAGATGATTGATGACGATTGTCCCATTTTATTGCCGTTTTTTTCTGATTTCTCATCGGCCTTGCCCAGGATGGATTCTGAGCTGGAAATGAAGCTTGTGAACGCCAGCACTGCCACTTGACGTCGATGGTGCCGTGTTGTCAGCTCCCAAGTCTTTCACCAACATGTCAGCACGATCTATCCCTGTCGGTTCATAAGTTTGATTTTTTTTGAACTATTAGCCTACTCCCCAAGATCAATGGCCATTTCAGGATCCTAAAATGGAGGTACCTACCATATAAGGCCTATATAAGGCCTATGTAAGGGAATATACACCCAAAATATGGCCAACAATATGGTACTGTACCTCCATTTTAGGATCCTGGAATTCCCATTGACAAGATCATCCATTTTGGGAATGCCGTTCTTACCCATGTGGACTTCAATTGTTGAGATTCCATCCCATTTTTGCTTCTCGCGATTTCGGTTGGCGTCCTATGAAATATGGAGGGTTCCGGTCGCCCTTAAAGCAATCCATTGAATACTCGGTTGAAGCCCGAAGATTTTGCAAGACTTTGCAACTTGGGGCACATAGGGTACAATTTTAATCCTGTTGTTCATAATTTCCCCAATTAGAGGTTACCAAATGTTACCATAACTTGGGGCAAGTCTTCGTTTTCTTGGACAAAGCCAGAGATTATGTTGGTAGTATGTGGCATTGTAACCCATCAAAATCCATGACATGATCATGTCTGAGTGAGTACACACACACATATATATATACATATGAATTATAACGACCTCACTGCGACCTCATTGCGACCTATGGTTAGTAGGGCGAATTATCCCAAAATAGCCTTAATACATTTGTTAGGTGCATGATTATAATTCATCCAAGTATATAGATATATGATCAATTATCATGATATTCAATGATGTTCCCATCATATTCCCATGTTTGGTGATGAATCGTGATATTCCATGATATTTCATGATATTCTCATCATATACCCAAGTTGTTCAGAGAACTTCCCGCAGGGTGGGCAGTGCTCTGCCTTCGCAAACTATTCACTTCCCTCATCGCATCTGAGCTGCCAATGTGAGGATCTGGGGGATGTCCATGGCTTTTCTATTGTGTCATATGATAGATAGATTGATAGATAGACAGACAGAGAGATAGGTAGGTAGGTAGGTAGGTAGGTAGGTAGGTAGGTAGGTAGATGTATATATATATATACATGCCATATGAATATACATATATACTGTATATCTATATGTATCATATCATATCAGAGCAGATCATAGCAGATCTTAGCAGATCAGATCATATCATAGCATATCATATCATAGTATATCATATCATAGCATATCATAGCATAGCATATCATAGCATATCATATAATATCATAACATATCCTGTATGTATACCATTTACATAACTTGTGTACTTACATAACATATGTGTGTCATATACATAACATGTAAAATGTAAAACATATATATATAGATACGTCCATATTGTATATATATATATATATTTGCCCCATTGACATTGCCGAAGAATGTGGTAAAGCTATGTAAAGCTGATGTTTGGACACACTTAAATATCATATTGTTCATTTATCCCATTAATACACTATAGTATCCCGTTACATCACTACATGCTGCTGCTTATATCATGTATGTCTCCATGTAGAATTGAATCCAGAATCGTTGTTCGGAGTATCTGCAAAATCTGCAACCATGATGCTCGCCGTCTCCGATAAAAATCGTTGAGACCTCACAAAAATCATGTTTAATGGGATTTAAATAGGATCTGAGTGGGGATCTACTGGGAATATAACCAACGATATCGGATATCCTGGGATATATCTGGATGAATTATGTTATGACCGCACTGTGACGTCACTGGAATGATAATTTATATATGGGGAATCACTCCCCAATGCCCCAGCATTTCGGCTATTTTTAGGCTGGGGATTTATTGTCATTCAGCCAGGTGGAATTGAGTCAGGCAAAACTGGTTGAAACTGGGTCCCCCCCAACTCTTCGTTGCAATGCATGGCCAGTCTTAGATACCCTGCATTTTGTTTGCTGGTTCGGTTGATTTACACCCATATACAGCAGAAGATCAGGTGGCATTAAACTATCCATCACCACTTACTCGATCTTCATCTAGCTTAATCTACTCAGATATTTGTTTTTCCGCAGCGATATGCAGTTCATGTCGAACTACACGTCAGCAGCAGCTTTCCGTCAGCCGAATGGAGAAACAAGATGAAAAAAGAGAAAAATAGAAAAGAACAGGAGAATCTGTGGCTGCAGGATAAGCTACTAACCAGCACCTATAACACGGGACCCGATGGTTTTGTGTAGGTGGACCCCAAAACCAACGAAACGACGGAGAAACAATATTCACAAAGGAGAAATAAACTTGAGGAGATCGGTCCCGTGATGCACAGCAGGGTTCGTGACCACTTGTCTCTCGCTTGGGAGAGTAGAACTAGAAAAGGGAGAAAGTAACAACGATGAAGTGACCGTGGTCTCCCGGCACGCCTCTGGCGGCCCCTGCGAGCTTTAGCTGCAAGGCAATGGAGTTAATGTGGCTAGAAGGAAAGTTTTGTCGTGGCCCCTAAATTTTGAGCGGAGAGAACTTAATAAAAACTCGCCACCTGTGATGTGGCATGGTGTGGTCGGAGCTGATGAGAACAGCTTCCTGGTGGTAGTTACCTCCAGGCAAAAATTTCCTTACAACAAATTTCACTTTTTAAACAGAATGAAAATTGCCACGAGCCCTTCAGTACAGAATGACGAGGAGTGTACATTCCAGCAAAAGAAGAGAGTGAAAAGTAGGACTTGATGCGGAAGACTCCCCAGCTGTCTCATGTGAAAAATCCAGAAAAATGTGCCTGGAGAAAATGTCGATGAAGTAGAAAATTGTTTGGAAGTGCAAGCAGGAGAATAATGCAACCGAAACGAGACACAATGAGACCAAGTAAGAGATGGTTGAATTGGTACTGGTTCCAGCAAACTCGGAGAATGAGATGTAGAAGAGACTGTGCAAGGCTTCCCCCACAGCCTCGAGGAAGGAGTTGAATACGACAAATCCAGAAAATAGTGATTGGATAAAATGTCGATGTAGAACAATGTAGCCAGAAAAACAAGCAGGAGCTGGTACATAGTGCAGAAGCGGTCGCCAAAAGGTTGTCCAAGTAGAAGATGGATGCTGCTTGAATTGCATGGCAGAGAAAGAATCCTGATTGGGTATTCCTTAAAATACAGGGGCTGGCGAACGGACGCTAGCAAAAGCTTGCGCCCGTGCCTTCTACTCAGATATATCAGCTAAAAATCCTCATATTTGTTGACTTCAAGCATATTACACCCCCATTTTTCATAGTGAAAAAACCCTGTGATGTTGAATCTCCCACGGTTCATTGCTGAAAGGCCCCTTTTTTCATGGTGAAATCCTCTCAGGCCCGGCCTTTGCACCGGGGGAAGCAGCTGCTGCGGCGAGCAGTGTGACAGCCTGTGCGTCCGGGATGCCGGAGGGAAGCTTCGTCCATGCTGAAGCAGATAGAATATGGGATCTTCAGCGATATGTGGGGTTTTCCGGTTGTCCCATCATTTTTGAAAGCATATGTGGTGAGGACTTTTTGACAGTTCCATGTTCTATCTACTCCAGGATGACTACATATATATCTACATATATATATATCTCTCTCTCTCTCACTCTCTCTCTCTCTCTTCTATCTACTCCAGGATAACTACATATATATATATATAGATATAGATATAGTAACCCCCCGAAAAAATAGGAATGTAAAATGCGACTATAGTAATGAAAGAACTATTCTATACTGTTTATCTTTTCGGGGGTTGCTCTATACTTAGACCCTCCAAGTATCCATCAAAAGTTGTAAAAGACTCGAAATTGGTATGTTATCCCATTTTTGTGGGAATTTGGAGCGCAGATATGTGATTAATGCACGTATTGGATGCATATTCATGTATATACAGGCGTATCTTCATGTATGCACATAATAAATATATATATATACAGATATATATATATATATACAGATACATATATATATACAGATACATATATATATATACAGATACATATATATATACAGATATATATATATACAGATACATATATATATACAGATATATATATATATACAGATACATATATATATATACAGATATATATATATATATATACAGATACATATATATATATACATATATATATATATATATACAGATATATATATATACAGATATATATATATAT
>Ga0126342_10010262_pt1 | contig 16750 bp, 11 predicted proteins | sample Cyp1metagenome_FD_92528 | JGI IMG/M metagenome (GOLD analysis project Ga0126342, IMG submission 92528) | Coral microbial communities from Lord Howe Island, Old Settlement Bay, Australia - Cyphastrea 1 metagenome | ecosystem: Host-associated > Invertebrates > Cnidaria > Coral ... | reverse complement strand
ATGGTGTTTTAAGATTTGGGCATGACTTAGGCATGAGTTTCTTGAAACAGCGATTCCATGGTGATTTACTAGCAAGTTTTGACCCAGGCATGAGTTAGGCATGAGTTTGTCGTTTGACTGTACTTATGCCAGGTCACGAGACGGTTTCCAGAAAGCATGCCCAGGCAAGAAAAGCTCAAGATACTGAAGCGAACAGGTGGATATAGGTGGATCATTGCATTTGGGTGGATTTGGGTGGATTTGAAGCATTTGGTCAGGTGAACCGACAGGGCTGCTTCACTTTCCTGCAAGACTTGGGTTCAGCTCATGGAACTCTTCTCAACGGACAGAAGTTGCTTGGAACATTTGGAAAGCTGTTAAACCTTTCTTGACCAGAATTTTAAAGTCTTAGATTCATGATTTTACTGAATCCGCTTGAAGATGTCATGGCAGGGCCCCCCATATCACGGATTTGTAGTGAAGTCGATCTGAGGTTGGTGAAGAACACGCCGCTGCCTCAAGTTGCAAGTGAATTCGTCTATTTGGTTTGGTAAGTGAATGGAAAACGCGAGGATTCAAATTCTACGCTGCGACATCCCACTGAACATGACACTACATGCTGATATGATGCAGTGCAGGATTTTGACACACACACATATATCATATATATATATAATATGTATATGTATATGTATATGTATATGTATATATATATATATATATATCTCTATGCATATGTCATATCTCATAGTATTTGATGTATATTTAAGTTTTGCCCAAAGGATCTATTTGGGGATGTTTGGGGTATCTGAGCTTTTCAAGCTGTACATGAGACACGAGACTCTAACTACCCTTGCTGCCACGTAGCTCAAGCCATTTTCTGCACCTCCTTCGACCGCGGTGTGCAAGGAGATTCTACCGTACGTCAGTGCATTGAAGGGACTATTGAAAGATTAAGGCTAGTTTGTACTGGCAGTGGTTGCCCCTGCTATTCCTAAATTTTGTAATGAGGTGGTCTCAGTCTTCCCCCAATGGCAGTGAGGCTTGTTTCGCTCCCTTTGATGACTTGCACTCAGTTGAATTGCGAAAGAGGACAAGGCCCATCACAGCTTCATCATGCCGGGCACAAAGAACGCATTCGCCCTTCTTGGCAGCCGGGAGCTTTCCTGTCTGACTGCAAGTATTGTTGCCACCTGCCATGCGCACATATCCGTAAGTAATGTTCCAAGCCTTGGACGGTGCACATTCAGCTCAAATTTGAAACCTGACACTTCAAACTAAGACTCCGATTCGGAAGAAGAGGACTGCCCGTGGGTCAATTTTCAGGGTGTTATGATGCATCAAATTAAAGAGAGAGAGAGAGAGGTAGAAAGGTAGGTAGGTAGATAGATAGACAGAGTGATAGATAGATGGATGGATGGATGGATGGATGGATAGATGGATAGATGGATAGATGGATAGTTAGATAGATAGATTGATAGATTGATAGATTGATAGATTGATAGGTTGATAGATTGATAGATTGACAGATTGATAGATTGATAGATTAATTAGATAGATAGATAGGCAGATAGACAGGCAGATAGGCAGCAGTAGAAAGATACTTTGATAAGTTGATAAGCGAGTGAATACATACTTGACAAGTAAATAAATCAATATACTCATTCCTTGCGCAAACAGCCCTGCACGTGCTCTCAGGAGGAGGTTGTTGCTCAGAAAGAGCCCGAGGTGGAGCAGATCTACGAAGCAGCACCCGCAGTGGAGTTTGAAGCGGAGACCATGGGGGTGATGTGCTGATTTGCGACGGAAATCAGCGGCTATCAGACACAGATTGTGGCCATTTCGAATGACTCTATCTAGCAGTCAATCTAAAAAGAGTTTAACAGCTTGCACATCTGGAGCAAGATCCTGATTCGATTTTATTTGTGTTTTTTTAATTTTCGGTGCTCTTATTTTCCGGGCTCAGTTGTTCCGAGTCAAGAGTCTGGTCCACGGGTAGTGTCGGTTGTCAGTCCTTTGTTGGTATTTGAACCCAAATCCAGTCAGAGTAAGTAAACTACAGGAGTCATTGCTCAGTCCTGCAACACTGGCACAACTATTAATTGATGTTACCCAAAAGTCGAATTTCAAGCAAACCAAGGTGCTTGAAGACCTGCCTTCTGAAGTCAACTGGTCCTTTTCTTGTGTTACAGTCTGCAGTTCAAAGCTGTTCAGTCGCAGGAGCCAAAGAAAAAGGGAAAGAAGAAGGGAAAGGCAGGGAATCGCCCATGCTCAACGGCAAACTTTCTTCTAGAACCTAAGCGCGACTATTTCAAAAAAAACAGTCTGAGAGATTCTTAGATGGATTTGTCAGATTTGTCTGGTGAATGCCTGTCATACTTGTCATACTCAGATCATCTCAGGCGGAGAGTGCGCCTCCTGCAGCCCCTGTCGCTGTCCCTGAAGCACCTGCCGCTGCTCCCGTTCCTTGGGCGATCCAAAACGAGATTGCGAGAGATCAACCGAGATTGCAGATCTGCCAGACATCAACGGACATCATGAAGTCGCCTACAACTGAATACCTGGCTGCCATTTCTTCCCCGAGGTCAAGCCAGCCAAGGCTGCAGAGCCAAAGAAGGCAACCGGTGTCCGGAGATCAGAGAAAAAAACACATCCTCATAATCCTCTTGTCAGTCTACAATGGTTTACCGTAAGCTACTTGCGCATCAGGGTGCAGTAACATTGTGCACAGCCATGAGATTCCACACCATCGTTGGCAAGGAGGCAGAAAAGGCTGAAAAGAAGGAGAAGAAGGGAAAGCCTCAGGTCGCATCGACACTTTTCTGAAGAGATCAGTCCATTTGAGCTGGAGAATTGGTTCGCATGAGTAAAATCAGTGGAAACCCATAGCACTTGTGAAAGATACACCTGTTTGACCGTCTGAGGAAAAACAAATTCTCGGCACTTATGGGGAGCGATGACGAAGAAGAGGATGAGGATTAGATGAATCCTGAGTGTTCATCGTGGCTTGTCATTTGGGCGGCGTGTCATTTGTTTTTTTTTTTTTTGTTGTTGTTGTCGTTGTTGTTGTTGTTGTTGTGGTTGTGGTTGTGGTGGTTGTTGTGGTTGTTGTGGTTGTGCTTGTGATTGTGCTTGTGAGTGGTTGTCTCTGTGCCCTATTCGATGGCTGTTTGCAACACCGTCAGGGCTACAGGTGGTTGGAGGTGTGCGCATTAGCTTTGGCTCGTTGTATGGTGCTTTTATGGTCGCTGCTTGGAAGGGCGGCTGCTATTCACAGCCTTTTTTTTAGAATAAATCCTTTCGGAGAAAGCATTCTCAGCCTTTAAGTTGTTTGAAGTGTTGGCGATTGCGTGGATGACCTAACCAGGATGTGCCAAGACTTGCAAAGTTTGTTCTCTGAGTGTTCTTGTGCATTTTCTGTTTGTTCTGCATTTTCTCTTGGCAAGGTCACTCCAGGCACAGTCTGACGGTGCCTCCTAGGCTAGTGCAGAGATGGCTCCGGCCACATGCCCTGCGGGGCAACGCTCGGGCTGGGACAACACGGAAGTCGTTGGAAGTTGGGTGTGGCGCGCAGTGTCTTAAAATATCAAAGTGTTGTACGATGTTTAATGCGGCAGCTTTTTTAAATAACCAACTCACCATTGCCGCTACTCACCTCTGAAAGCCACGGAATTTTGTCCTAGTAAAAAATGCCTGGGCATGTCGAGTCAAATTGAAGCTAAAAGTTTTGCGACTCTAGAGTTTGTCTAGAAGCAACTAGACTTGTGAAGCAAAAGCTGCGCAGCTGCGCATCGCGAGAGCAAAAGAGCTGATTGGGGGTTTGGGAACCACATACAAGCTCTATACATTCGTTCATACATACCTATATGCCAATACACCAACATACGTAGATACAAACAAATATCACGCACGCACATGTATATATTATATACATACAATGCGTGCATATATTTCCAGATTCTTTAGACTCGAATGGGCGAGAGTGAATACCGTGCATAATTTTGGTGTCAGGGCTGGCTCAAACCAGGAAAACACAAAGAGCCATGAACGTGCAACTGAACGTGCATGCAACTACGGATGACACAGGCAAGGTTTGAGTGTATTTGTGTCGATCGGCACAGGAGTCTTTTTGTACGAACATGGATGAGATCCCAGACAGGACTATTCGGCGTGATCTCTGCGCGATTATGAGTGAGCAGAAAACATGTTGGAGCCCTAGTCTTAGTAGCAGCTTCGTACTCATCAGTTTGCGTTAGAAAACCGTTAGAACAGAAGGCCACAACACCAAGACGGCAGATAGGTACAAAGAGGATGAAAGACCGTTCATGCGTGCTTCTTGGAGAGTGCCCACTTTGTGCCCACATGTCCACACAGGTTTTTGTCTTTGTTGAGCCAAGGATTTGGGCAACTACCTTCGCGACTTAGTGGCACACAACTTCCAGACATGAGTGAGTCGCCAGGGCGAAGGATGGAGAAGGGGCCCGAACCAAGGTTGCGATTGGACTGGTTGCTCTGGCTACAGTCCTGTGGGGTGCCTAGGACGAATGCAACAAGGTGAGTGCTTGAGTTATTTTAAAACATGTTTTAAATACCAAATGGAACACATCACCCTGAGGTCTTTGATGCGCCGGTCTGGAATTTTTGGAAAGCTGAGGGACCACAAGCATGTAGCGCTGGCAGCTGGGCTTAAACTTAGAATGTTGTCGCAGACCCTTTGCATGGCCACGTTTGAATGCTCTGAACTGCCATTATGTTGGTATCCTGGTCCTATTGGTATCCTTCGCTCCAGGTGGTGGCTCATCCTGATGATGAGGCGAGATGTCCATCAAGGCTGCTGTCAGCCGGAACTCTCAAAGTGCTTCACTGAGGCCATGTTCTTTTGGCCCACCTTATCGCAACTTCGTGCTGCTGGTGCTTTGGCAGCAGATGCTGCCTCGATTCTGTGGTAATGTCAGAGTCGCGCTGCCATGTGAAAACCTCAAAAGCTGCACCATTACTTTGACAAGAGTAAGAGGATGGTTTCCAAACAACACCACCGTCGCCACAGTAGGTAAAATTGAATTGCGATCCATCACCTCATCGCTCAGGTGTGACCATTAGTGTTCTATGCTTGTCTACTGGCAACTTTGACGGGTTGGGTGACATCCGAAAACGCGAGCCTTTGTAGAATTCAGTTTGAAGGGTTTTGTAAGTTCACATGCAATGGGGTAAAAAGGCTCGTTCATTGCATTTCCTTGGGAGAAGTTGGAGTTGGTTGGTTCCTGGTTGGAATTGTGAGGAAATGGAGAACTCGTGCATTCAGATTGGCTGCTTTGCTGCAAATGGCTGCAAGGTTAGCCAAGAAATCGTGACACATTAATTCAGGCCATTTCAGGCCTGCTGGGCTTTGATGAAAGGTGTGACTGGTGAAGCCTTGCAAATCCTGGACGACCCAGAGCTGCAGGACTGATGGAGAGCTGACCTGATTGTCTCATTGCCAGCTCTCTCTTGGTGGGTTTGTGAGGATGGATGGCAAAAATGGCCCTCCAACCATGTGGCTGACAAGGCAGGATTCCCTAGAACATTGAGACTGTTGGCCACGCCACATAACCGCAGACCGCAGACACTTCCTTGGATTGGCACCAAGGTTCTCATTTTTTTAGCCACGCACAGCGCCTCCGCAGTTCTGACCTTCGATGAGCTAGGTGTATCAGGCAGGTTAATGAGAAGACATCGGCAGATTCACTTTCTGTATTCGACATTATTCGACTTAGTACTTGGTATTCCCTTGTGCTAAACTCCTAGTAACTCCCTCCTGTCTTCGACTTGCGAAGGCCATCCAAATCACATCTCTGCTTCGGAAGGCGATGCGGGAGGAAATGGTAGGAAACCGTCTCATCTGTGCCTTAACTTGGCTGTGGGGTGTTGCAGGAGTGCAGGAGGCTTGGCGGCGAACCGAGGGAGCTGATTTGGCCTTCGAGCTGTTCATGCTCCGGAGTGTGCCTTGGCACTCATCCTGACAGAATCCCAATCCCGCACTACAGAATGAAAATATCATGAAAAACAAGACCGCACTCTAAGACTCGAAAATGCACTCAACTGCTTGTTTGCTGTTGGATCTGTTGGTTTGCGTTTCAGCACATCAATTTCACAATGCCAGACCTCTCAGAAGAGTTCGAAGGTGCCGATGTATCGGAAATATCTGGGCCCAATCAGCCTCCTGCTACAGCCTTGGCCTCAGACCCATGGAGAGGGTGCCCCTTGGGCCTGCAACCTTCTGCAACTCGCCCTGCAACTCAAACTGCAGAGAAACTATGAGAAACTAAGAGAAACTTGAGGTCTGAACGCCTCAGTGACGCTGAAACTGGGCAGCATTTGTGCTCACCACCACCAATTTTGATATGAAACACATTTCAGCGGTGCTTGGCAGCATCTGCTGGTGGTGTAGCTGTGTATATACACGTTTGGGTTGAGGGCTGTCAGCCGTTTGCCCTGAAGCAATTCACATGAGACTTGCCCAGGCAGCAGTGTCTGGCAACCCGATTGGCTGCTTGAAGGCCCTCGGGTTGGCTATTCTGACTGTTCGAATAGACTGAATAGACCACCTCGCGCTCTCACATTTGTTCGCAGGCCTTGTCTGCTCATTGGTCGCAGCTCGTATGGTACAGAATCTTATTTGCGCTGTTTTCGCACTATGGGCACCCTGGCCACATATGGAGGTTTTCAAGGACGCAGCCCCCGGCTCCCAGAGAACGCTGGATCCCAGAGGACGCATGTGCTAATATGTGGTAGAAGATATCCAAGTTACCTTACTTCTCACATACGCTGCATCCTGCACATTCCTGCGCACACAAGCTGGGGACATGCGACGGAAGTGCAACCAAATTATTGTGAATGGACACATATTTTCCGCTCATACGTCGTTGGATTTTGACTCGGCAGTATCCAGCACTGTTGGCGTGCAGCTCACAATGGTTGTAATCAAAATCATGTCGCCAAGGTATGCCAACTCTTTTGAGAAATATGCCCGGCCCCAAATGTTGGCAATTGTCCGCAACAGGTTTCCTGTCATGGCAGCTGGTTGTTACTCCTCCTTAACGCTGTATTTCATTTTTGTTTTGAGGGCGCCACTAGTGCTTGCTCCGAGATGAAAAAGGAGAAGTGAGTGCTCGGGTTAGATCCCTGACCAAAACAAGAAGACAAAGTATCTTCAAAAAAGCCAAAGCTGAAGAAATACTTTGAGCTCAAAGCCATAGGCCCAAAGCAGGCGCAAAAAGCGGCAATTTCGGCTACTACAGGATGGAAATGGCTGGGCCACCGCAAAATGCTATGGGAACACACGAGAACCGTCAGAGTTGCTTCAAGAACACTGCCACTCCTTTCTAGAGAAGTGGCTTCTACTCCAAGGCTGGAGCGGCTTTGCTCTGGTGACAATCTACGGTTTGGTGGCTCTTCGCGCATCTATGTTGCGGCCCCAGTATTCCTGTAGTTACTGTGCGTAGTTGTAGTTGAGTTGCATCAGGGAAGCGATTCCACAAGGCTGATCAGCTATCCTCAGGTGTACCGAGAACCATCAACTGTCATTGCCTCGGCTTTTGCAAACTCTGGCAGCATATCTTGCAAGATGTTAGACAAGATGTTAGACAAGATGTTGCAGGTCTCACCCCTGGCCCTTGACATTTGGGCTGCCGAGTGCCAAGGCCATCCAAATCAATCGAGGCCAGCTCGGCAGATCTTGGCAAAGTTGGGATGCTGTGCGATGCTGCGCGGCTCCTTCATCCATGAATGATGGCGTATGATGGTGTCAATGTGTTCATTCTATCCGCATTTGTCCACCTTGCCAGGCATCAGACCTGTGCAAGTCACGATTGAACAGGACCTAAAGCTATGAAATCAGAATAGGCAGCAAGGCTGAACGGCCGAAAGCCAGCACGATTTTTTCTCTATCCTCCTGACATTGAAGGACATACCTGAACCTGCCCTGGACTCCCCAAAGCAAGCACCAGCCCTTCCAGGCTGTAGACTTGGTGTGAACTTGGTGTGTGCATGCTGCTTCAGGGGTGTATCAATCGTTTTTGTTTGTTGTTCTGGTTGCTGAATTCCTGTCAGGCAAGCCCATAGTGCCCATAGTGCCCATAGTGCAGCCTGATGAGAGTCTGGCAACTCGTCCTCCTGCGGTCACAAAGCTGACCATGGAGCATTCTCCACCTGCCCAAGCAGAGCTTGAGCCTTACATGTTGCCCATCACGCCCACTTCCAAGACAATCTTTTGATCCATTGATCAAATCGGAAAGCAAACTTAAGTGACAGCAGCAATAGTCCAATGCAACATGGCCATAGTTGGCACATATTTGCACACATGTGGCACGCTTTTGATCAACCTCCCTAGTAGCTGTGGCCGTGAGACTGTCGCGTTCGCACTGTGACGTATCGCTGTCGTTACCGACAGGTCCAGCCGTCCAACATTTGCAGATCACACGAAGTCGTTCAGTTCAGAATGGTGAAACCCTGAAAGCCTGTGACAGCATTGGATGGAATTTGTTGAACCTGCACGCTCAGGGCTCCAGCATTTGAATCTGAGATGGCTGTGAGCGGTGCAGAAATGCTGCAGCAAAGGTCGGCCAAGGGATGCTAAGTGATGTCAAGGGGCAACTTTTTCATGCGATGCTTGAAGCCGTGTGACAAGTCCGGACCAAGCGCAGAGGCAAGTGCCACAGATTGAAAGTGCGAAGACAGCCCTGAAGCCGGAAGCCGAAGTGAAGCCTGAAGTGCAGCCGTCTTCTCAGACCAGATAGACGTCAGATTCTCCAAGTTCGGGCGGACTGCAATTTTGCTGTCACAAGGAAGCCTCAGAAAGAAGGCAGGAAATCCAAAAAATCTGCATCTTCCTCTTCATCGACCTCATCTGGAAAGAAGAAGAAGAAGAGAAGGACTGGCAGCATTCCACTGCCTTGAAACTTAGAGGTCTGTGCGCCTCACTGTTCCCTGAGATTTCAACTGCTTTAGCTTTGGAAAAGCAAAAGGAAATCTTCAAAGTCCAAAAGTCGGAGAAAGAAATCTTCCTCTTCTTCCTCTTCCACATCCTCTCGAGATAAGAAGTTGGCCCCTTGAGTCTTTGATGTTTTCTTCAAGTTTTTGCATACGTTTGCATATATGCTTTGCGCATCTTTGCGCAAGTTGTACCATCCCAAGGCGGAAAGAAAGCAGCCCGCCCCCAAGCTCGAAACTTGCTTTCTACAAGTGAAGCTTCCTAAGTTGTTTGGCAGTTTTGATGTATGGATGAACACCACCATGACTGACTGCACGTGGCGTGCTGAAGAAAGGGTTCCGCATTTGCTTTGCTTGGCTGAAGAACGGATACGTTCCACCCAGAGTTCGTCACTGCACATTTGCCCGCATTGAAGCGCAAGAATGTACATGAGGCAAAAAGAAGAGAAGAAAATCTTCCTCAACTTCAGCATCTACAGACAAAAAGAGGAAGAAAAGGCCATCGATGTGAGCCTTGTTCAGCACTCTTTCTACTCGGTCACAAATCATGGCTTGCGTGGCAGGAAGTCTCGATCCAAGCGCAAATCTTCATCATCATAGCACAGGCTTCTGGCCGGTAGTGATGTCACAAGTGCTTCTCGGATACTGTGGCCTAACCTGCAGACACTTCAAGTGTCATAGTTTGCTGAACCCCTCTCCATGTTGGAGGTAAGGCTGCACTTTATGTACAAGTTTGGATGCTGACGGTAATGTGGAAAATCTGAAGCGCAGATGGACGATTCCAGTCTGAAACAGGATTCATTCTTTCTAGTTTTGTGTTTGTTTCACGACGTTCAGGTCTCGAGCACTGCGCTCCGCATTTGGTGCCTGCTTTGCAATCTTTGCAGCCCGCTCTAGGTGGGTCCCTGTAAAGGCGTATTGCGGCCAATGGCTAATCATGTAGTCAGGAGCGGCAGACAAATGGACAGACTTCGCAAGAACAAAATGCAGCGTGCCCGCTGTTTGTTTCTGGCTTGCTTTGCCCATTTTTTGGTTTGGGTTTGTGCGCTGATGCTGATCCTGTCCAGAGAAAATTTTCATTTGGTTGCTGGGCCGGTGCCTGCATCGGTCCTTCTGCATGCAGATGAGCCATTAAGCTCAAATGATACCAGATACACCGGATGCTGAGTCCGTCGGGCAAACGACTTGGGCAGGCGCGTCCTCTGACATGCACATCGCCGGCCGTGGATCGGTTGATGCTACTTGCCCAGGAGTGACCAGGGAGGCTGCAAAGCGTGATGCCAGTGGAGATTCCATTTGACCAGTTTCCGGGGCTGGGTCGCTTTGTTGCAACTTCAGCACAACCACACAAACAGTTTTGATATGTTTTGACAGCAGGAATACGAGTTTGCCTCAAGCCACACCAAGGAACTGATGAATACCCTGGGTTTCCTGCAGATGGATGTCCTCCTTTACCTGATCTCTCCAGGTGGGTCTTCTCACCGATATTTTTCCACATGAGAAGGGAAGCATTCGGAAGCAAGATACACCTTCGTCTGGCAGAGTAAGGGGAGAACATCAACCACATAGGAGCATGATGGCATGATGGAGCGTACCTTGACTTCTGTATGCTTCAGGCACTGCAGCGTGTGTGCTGACGTTTTGAAGGCACGTTTGATCACAGCATCCAACGAGAGATGCCTTCCTGACCCTTCCTGACCCTTCCCATCCCCTAGGGCCCGTTAGTGAACTGTTGTTTCTCATGCCATTTGACCTGGGGTACCCTGCAAGGCTTCTGTTTTCCAAGGTTGAGTACGCTACACATGGGGAAGGGCGCGACACCAGAATAGAATCACGACCAATTACTGTATATATAAAATATCAACTGATAATATATGACGGGCAAGCGTTTCCAGCTACAGCTAATGTCTGCGAGCAACGCGTGACTGTGACGGCAATCTGAAAGGCCCATCCAGAGATCTATGAGCAGCTGAAGGACAGCAAGACCTCAAAAGGTGCGAACAGTTGAAAGAACGCAACAAGCGTCAGCAAAGGCGTTTGCTGTGGACTAAGGTGTAACACTTGCAAGATGCATCAAGACAGGCACGAGTTGTGCGGCATACCTCAGTATCTTGAGCATGCGTGACTTCCCCAGCTCCAGAGGCATTGACAATAAGGGCCACCCTGTGCTCAAATCATTGGGCGCAGTCGCCGGTGATGCGGAGTCTTATGACATCTTCGCGTAACATGCTTGCAGATTTGTCTGGACCCCCCGTGTCTGAAATAGGGCAATCTTGCAATTGTCTTTAGTCACTATAGTCTTAGCGCATCTTGCCTTTGTTGACTCTCAGGCCACTGTTTGACAGACTCATCGAGAGAAGACATGGCAAGGTGCCGCGCGCGTGTGTGTGAAACGGACCGGTCTGATTTAGAATTTGACTCCGCATGCACCGCACCTTGGTAGCTTCTACGAACAGCTAGCCGACGAGTAGCCAGAAAACATCAGGAAGCCAACAGTATCCAACAGTATCCAACAGTATACACTCCCTACATCTTCCTACGTGCCAAAGGATTCACATAAAGTTCCGTTGCCAGGTTCCTTCAGAGAGCTCCAAGCGTGGACGCCGAACCCTCACCACTGAGTCGGCTGAGCCTTTTGGTGGCTATGCCACTTGGCTCCAATTCGGCGTCGACTTGGTCGACTTGGTCGACTTGGTCGACTCGTGTGTTGGAGATATGTCAGCAGATAAACAGATCGGAAACATTCTGAAAAAAAGCCATTGAGCAAACACTAGAGATGTTGACACATGTTGACACATGTCATCATGTTGAATCATGTTGACATTGACATATTGTATTCAGCAAGGGCTTTCTCTCACAGTAACTATGGTCAAACACTGCCCCAATTTGTTCGTGCCAAGATGGTGGAAACATGTTGAAACAGAGGTTTTGATCGTTTTGATGTTGATACTTTCTTTCTGCCAGCACGCTTTTCAGCTCCATGTCCACAAGCTAGATGTAAGCTGAACGGACTATCTAAGGTGATCTCTTGCAAAGTATCCGCATCGAGGACTGCCACAGGGAGCATAGTCGAAATTTTACTTCAAAGGCAGATATAATTAGATTTCAGGCGGATTTGTGTGCGCATTGCAAGAATTTTTTGAATTTTTGAGGGCGTGAGTGGGCGTGACTATGGGAGGAACATCGAAGAATTTCCCTTTCCACCTGCTGCAACTCGACAAGATCGGGAAGAGGCAGGTTTGAGGTTTATTCGCATAACGCAAGAGCCAAATCCCAAGGATGCTGAGGATGCTGAGGATGCTGAGGATGTTGAAGTTGCAGTGCTTTTGCTTGTACATGCTTGATCAATCTTGATCATTTGTCTGCTTAAGCTGGGTTCAGAATGATTAAGCTGGGAGGTTGAGCAGATCATTGTTCAATCTGCTGCAGCCATGGAAGGCAGGAGCTGTGGAACTGGGCACTGGGCATGATTTGTTCGGCTCGAATCTCCTCGGTCCAAGAAGTTTGAGAGGTCAGTACTATCCACTGGCTGGTTCACGTTCATATCCATCCAAGCCTGGTGGAATGTCAATGGACGAGGAGAAGGTGCGATTGTGCTATATTTTTCTGTAATTTCACTGATCTTCTTCCAGAGCAGACTTTGGGAATTTGTCAGACATTTTGTGACAGCTGGACGCTGTCCAATGCTTGCAAGATGCTGGCTGACGATCACCTCCTCTTCTACCACCCAGATGCTCCAGCAGTGTTGAGCACGGGAGCTGGCCGCCACTGGCCCCATGGTCGAGGTATCCCGAGTATCCCGTTCCGTTGATGACAGAAATGCATCAGTCCGCAGTGGCTGTTGGAGCCTCTAGCCATCCCTTGCCGCTGATGTTATGTGGGCAGGTGTTTTTGTGAATGAGCGGAGAACCCTCACTTTATGGATCAACGAAGAGGACATTGCCTCTTGTGATGCTGTCAGCTATATTATCAGCCCTAGATCGCGTAGCTTTGTTTGAGATGGAATGCTAGAACACTAGAAATACCAACTTTGATATTTTTTGATCCTGCTTCCATGAATCGCAACCCACCACAATCGTGTTTTGACACTCGAATGCGTACCTTTCCTTCTTGCCAGTGAATATCATTTAGCCAGAGATGGAATCGGCCTGGAAGGAACACTTGAAAGCAACCTCGCAGCAGACTGGTGGCAATGTTTCGGCCTAAGTTTCCCCACAGAGGCGTGGCCAGGTATGGTACATTATGGTAGGCTTATATAGCACTGCACGGGTGAGGTGCAAGCAGCGTATGTCGAGCTGACTGACGTGCAGACACTCAGTAGCCGATGGTGCCTGTGCTGACCACAAATGGCAGATCATAGAATCGCTAAAACATGCCACCCATTCCAAAGTTTACATGGCAAAAGGTGTTGTATGCACGTGTGCATATACGTGTGCTGGTATTCATAGACACTTTCAAAATCTTTGAATCGTTTGGGGCGCGATGTGACAGGCACAGCAGATACTAATGCTGGCAGAAACTCAGTGTTGTCTCACGGCAGGTTTTGGCACACGTGAGCTCAAAGCTGCCTACAGGCTTTGCCCGCAGCCGGCGCTTAGGCGATGGTGCCACCAACATTTTCAGATTTTGCTTCTGCCAAATCCCGTCCACACTGAGCAGAAGAGTTGCTGTGGTGACTGCAGTGACTCGTTTAGGCTATTTGACCTCCAACCCAGCCAACCTCGGAACTGCACTTCGGGTCGCTAGCTATGGATACTATGGATTTGGTCGCTATGTATGTCTACAGAACCTTTTGTAGCAGCTTCAAGATAGAGTCCGAGAGTGCTGCGATCTTTACTGTGTGTTTTGGGTTTCTTTGGCTTTGTATGCTTTGTTGGCTGCAGAAATCTAGCTCAAAGATAATTATACATGATTGCCTTCAAATGAAGGAGAACGATACAAAGAAGAGGTATGACTTGGGATGACTCACCCAAAGTGGATCAATAAAAGCCCTACATAAAAATCATCCCTGTGACTGTAACACCTTCGTTTTCTATCGGATGGTGCTGGGATGTGCTGGGCTTGTTTGGGATCTTCATAGGGTTCACAGTTCAAGCCAATGTTGGGTTGAATGGGTTGAAATGCGTAGATAGATCCTGCCATGGCTCCGAAGTCCAGCAGAAAGGGGAAGGCCCTGCAAAAGCTGCCGTTCAATGACGATGCCATTCAGCCCGGGTACCCAGTACTGTGAACATCTGTGAACTCAGCGTCCTTGCTGAGCTTGACTGGCTGTCTCTGACTTCATTGAGCTGTCCGACGTGCGGCAGCCCTCTAGCGTAGATGAGATGAAGGATTCACAGATTATATACATTGATGCAGTGATGCAAGACACCTACATATTTGCAAGTGAAAGTGCCTGAATTCCTAGCTGTGCGGCAGACCATTGGGCCATTGGGTGCCCCGACCAAGAAAAGTGTCTTGAGGCTTTTTGCTGGTACATAGAGGGAGTCACATCGCCACTGACAACCACAAAGAGTGGAGGGCGACTTGCTGATGTATTTGCGTCATGTCTGGAATTTTCTGCAAGGAAACACTTGGACTTAGACAAGCCAGCTGGCGAGAGTCAGGCCTGTGCTTCTCTTTCAAGAAATGTCACGATTATGACTGTCGTTGAAATTGCTTTCAAGAAGCTTTCGCAAGGGCTTCCCTGCTGAAGTGCACAGGAGGATGGGGCAGATACCAGATGGGCAGAGGAGTCGAACGAGGAGTTTGCTGCAAAATTCTTCTGTGGCAGTCAGTTCGTCACATTCGCTCTTTTATTCTTTTGATTCTTTGATGTTCTTTGGATAGTTTGCCAATGCAAACCACTGCTTCCAATGTAGTTCTGCAAAGGGGTGACACCCTGCTTCCCCTCGGGTAGCTGGAGAGGTGGGTTCTCCACTGCAGGAGTTGACGCCAGAGAGCGTGGTCTCGCCGACTGAATGCTTGCAACAGGAACCTTTTGCATCTGACGTCACAAGCTCAACGTGTCCGGTCAATTTGGTCCCCTTGGACAATTTGACGACAGGTTGATCTCATGTATTGTATGAAGAGGTCTCCTGAACTGATTCTGAGGGTTATAGCACTGATTGTGCAATGTTTCCCTAAGGCTTCAGCAAGCGGAGATCTCAGCAGAAGGACTGTGACATGTTTTACTTGTCATGGTCGCTGCAAGGTTTTTTATACCCAATCCGCTCTGGGGCTGATAGATGTGAAAGGATTTGAAAAGTTTGCCGAAAGCTTGGTATGTACTGGAATGGGATAGCAAGAAACTGCTTTGATGGGGATTGTTCTTCAAGTCGTATATCAGTCAATATTTTACACGTATATATACGGAGGGCTATCTGTTTCGGGAATTAGTTGTTTTTTTTCCGTTTTTGTTTTTGTTGATTTCTGTTTCCCTGCTTTGCTTTTCAGCTTCTCTGCTTTTTGCTATTCTGCTTTTCCCTGCTTCTCTGCTTTTATTTATAGTTCTTTGCTTCTCTGCTTCTCAGCCTCTCCGCTATTCTGCTTTTCCCTGCTTCTCTGCTTTTATAGTTCTTTGCTTCTCTGCTTCGCATCTCTGCTTCTCAGCCTCTCCGCTTTTCTGCTTTTCCCTGCTTTTCTGCTTTTCCAGCTTCTTTGCTTTCTGCTTTTCCCTGCTTCTTTGCTTATTTGCTTTTCTGCTTATCTGCTTTTCCCTCTTTTTTCTTTGTTTCTCATACTGCAGATAATCCTTAAGAAACATCATATAATTTCATATAATATATATAGATAAATAAACCCCAATTCAACCACTAAAAAACCAAACCAACCAAAGAAACACTAAAGCAACTCTAAGTAAACCCTAAACAGTCCCTAAACAGTCCCTAAACATCCCCTAAATAATTTTGAATGTAATCCTAGATAAACCTTACACAAGCCCTAAATAGACATTAAACCAGACCTAAAGAAATCTTAAACCAACGCCAAACACACCTTAAACCAATCCTCAATAGGTCCCGCACCAACTCTAAATAGATCCTAAACCAACCCTCAACAAACCTTAAACCAACACTAAATATGTCCTAAACCAACCACAAACCAAGCCTAAATAAACCCTAAATAAACCCTGAACAAACCCTAAAAAGATCCTAAATCAATCCTTAAAGAAATCCTACATAAACCTTAACTCTAAAACACTAAACTAACCCTAAAACCAACCCTAAATGAACCCTACTCGAGAACTACCATGTTACATAAACAGTTCGAGCACCAAAATGTTGCAAATTCCATCGAAAATGAGAGGTTCGAACTCAAAAATGCTGTAAATACCCTTGAAACAGCAGCTTCCAGCTCCAAAATGTTATTAATTCCACCCGAATGTTGCAAATTCGATGGAAAATGAGAGAGTTGAAATGGCAGCTTCCAGCTCCAAAATGCTGCAACTAGCAAGGAAAACGGGCAGAAAAGCAGATCAAAAACAAATCCAAAACGGAAAAACTAATTATGTATAGTATATATATATATAATATAATATACTGTATATGTATATATGTATATAAACTATAAACACATCAATATAAAGTATTTCTTGACATTTTCTCCATATGGTACTGACCAGGATCCAAGGGGCAGCTGCAACACTCGGCGGTGCAACTGGTTCCTTGCCAGCACGATCTCCAACAGACCATTTGTTTTTTTCTGTTTTTCCCGAGAGCGTCTGAGCGCAGGGTTCTTCCAATAGTGGGGGTCTGTAAAACATCTTCTCATCTTCACATCTTCTCTCACATCTGCTCATCTTCACATCTTCTCTCACATCTTCTCT